>Ga0181379_1000660_pt1 | contig 16716 bp, 35 predicted proteins | sample 2SPOviralmetaG_FD_130115 | JGI IMG/M metagenome (GOLD analysis project Ga0181379, IMG submission 130115) | Marine viral communities from the oligotrophic San Pedro Time Series (SPOT) site, San Pedro Channel, CA, USA - 2 SPOT_SRF_2009-07-10 | ecosystem: Environmental > Aquatic > Marine > Strait... | reverse complement strand
TATCGTACCACATTGAATTTAGGGAGTGTGCATGTAATGTCTTAACACCCTTTGCCCATTCTTCAGCTTCCATTTTAAGTCTTCGCTGTTCGACTTTTTCATCATATTGTGTCATGTGTTATCTCCGTCTCTATATTCTACACTATGTTTCATAAACTGTTTGTCTGCTTTTCTTTGGAATGATTTTTCTATTTGAGTATCAAACCATCTACGTAGCCATTGTCTTAACTTACCCATCTGCTAATTTAGCCTCTACGAATTGTCTAACTACTTTTAAATGATACCAAGCTGCATTATAAGTTTGCATTGAACCATCTTTCCATGTAACGATCCATCTTGGTATACCATCAGGGGATTTATCCCTTTGTATTTGGCATTCGCCATAATTAAATAATACTTCTCTCATTAGTAATCTCCATCTGCCGATCTATTGGCATTGTAAGCATCCATGTAAGATGAACCTTCTAGGAACCTAGCAGTATCTTTTTCAGAGTAATACATATTCTCTGGTGCAAAACATTCTAAAGAGCTAGCAGTTTGTTTGCCAGCTTTTTGGACTGACCTAGTTAGCTTCTTATGAAGTTTCATTTCTTCTTTGATTTTAGCTTTACGCTCGTCGAGCTTACGAACTGTTTCTTGGAATTCTAGTTCTTCGACTGTTGTGTTTTCTTTTTTTGCTTTGGCTTTTAAAGCCGCTTGTTTGATTAGTTCTAATCTATTCATATTAACTCCTTATTAATATTGTTTTGTAGGGTGTATTATACCATAGTTTACGATGTTTGTAAACCCCTAATTTCATTTATTTTCAAAATAATTTCTTCTTCTGAGAGATGCCCTAGAACATCGTTAGTAATAGGTGTAGTATAGTCCAACTCACCGAACTCGTTGAGAACCGCGAGTTCCCAAAGTCCTTTAGAATATCCATAACTTCCTTTATGACATATAACGGAAGCACCATACCCATTAGGAAATTTATAAATTCTTTGCGTACCGCCATAAACATTGCTATTCTCTACTAAATATCTGGAAATTTCCATTAAAGTATTTCTCCTTCTATTAAATTCTTATCTGAGAATCCACCACCGAAAGGGGCATATTCTAGTTTTGTTACGCAATGTTGATTGTCGTATTGCTTTCTTTGTTTGCCTTGAATATATCCTGCGAGTGACTTTGCAGCTTTCTCGTCTTTAGCATATATGTATGACTCTGTTGTTATTAAATATCTTTCCATTATCTTCTCCTTAAATAAACATCGTATCTTGTTGCATGTCTAAGAGGTAAATACATATCATAACCTCTTGGTCCTTTGCCATCTTTTATAGCAGCTTCTTTTCTTGGTCCTCTTCCTCTTACGTGTAGGCCAAATACATTGCCTGCGATCTTTAAAGCTTTTCTAACGGTTTCTAATTCTAGCATACCGCCTGCATCTAAAGGATCGACAGTCATTAAATATGTACTAATTCTCATTATACTACCTCCACTTGGCCGCATGTATCGAACCAGTTTTTAAGGTCAATCTGACTATTGCAGATGTCGCCATCACGCATTAGATAAGATCCAGTATATTTAGATCTTTCTGAGTTAGGAAGCATTGTCCAAGCTTCAGTAAGTTCTAAGATCTCATCTCTCATATAACCATCTTCGCGGTTATCGATAACTTTAAGTGCAGTGACTTTATCACCATCAATAAAGATTTGGGTAACAGTTTCCCAATCTTCGCAAACCTTAGCGTTATTTTCAACGATTTCCCAATCGATGATATATTGCTCTGAACCAGGATTACCGTACTCGATAAGAGTAGTAAGCTGCTTCATCACCTCAGTGACATTATTAACATCCTTAAAGTTAGGAACTACGTAAGTAGTACCGCCTTTGAATTTCCAATGTGCTTCAGAAACACCGTGGACATAATCCTCGTCATGAGCCGCGTAGTTTTCTCTGTATTGTGTGTTGATTACTAATTTCATATTTAACTCCTTATTTTTAAATTTGATGTGTGTATTATACCGTATTTTTGACCCTTTGTAAACCTTTTTTTGCAAAGTTCACGTGATTGTGACGAAACGTTACATTCATATTAAAAGTCACCTTTCGCCACTTGTACACATACGAGACCTCGTCTTCTCCACATAGCTACGACCTGATCTCTGTCATCGAATACCATATCTGGTTTCCAATCGTTAGCTATAAGAGCATCCAAAACTTCTTCTTTGAACATATCGTCTGATCTAAAGTCACCATCTGGTCTTAAGAAAAGATGTTGGAATTGTACTCCAGCTGCGTTCAATTGAGATTCAGTAACTTCTCTATGTCTTTCGTTTCTAGCTGAAACAACCACTATCTCGTGACCCGCTGCTGCCATAGCTAATGCTATATCTACCACAGGTTGGTTTGGAGAATCACCCTCCATAACCTTTGGATCCATAAAGCTGTCCCAGTCTTTTGAAGGACCAGATACAAAGTGTCTTCTATGTTCGACATCCATAAGTGTTCCGTCTACGTCAAATATTAATTTCATTATGATACCACCTTAATTATAATTGGAAAAATAAACAAAGCTAAGCCCTGCAGAAAGTCTATATCTAGTAGACCGAATTTTTTTAATGTTTTCATATTAACTCCTTTTGTTGAATATAGGTGTATTATACCGTATTTCAAGGAGTTTGTAAACCTTTTTTTCAAAAGTTCACGAAATTGTGACGTTACCAGACTTTTTTCTTAGATATTATGCGCATATTGTTGGCTACTGCAAATCCAAGCAGAGTATTGGTAATTTTCAGTTGTTCGTTGTTAAAGTTATTTAATATAGTTGGGCCAAGAATAGCTTTATGTAATACTAATTTTAAGTTGGAAGGGTCAGATCCGAGAAGTGGATTTTGTTCATATATATCTAGATCCTTTAAACCCTGTATTGTGGTTATAAGATCTAGTGCGTTTAGAATCCAAAATAACCTAGTCTGTGCCGGAGTTGGTTCCGGGTATAGGGGTATAGATAGTAACTTTTTCTCGTTTGCCTTTAACCTGTATTCTATCAACTTCTCGGACTGCTGTTGATAAACCTGATTGATAAGTGTAGGATGATAACAGCAAGTCCACCCCATCATAATTTCTCGTTTGGCCCTCGAGTCTAGCACCGAGATTGACCGAATCTCCGATAACGGAATAATCAAATCGTGATTCCGATCCCATATTACCAACGATGCAGTCGCCGGTATTGATACCAATACCAACGCCAATAGTAGGCAAACCTTTGTCTTCCAATTCTTTTTGTAATTCTTTTCCCGCATCAAGTATCTCCATCGCGGTCATGACCGCCTTATTTGCATGATCTGGACATTCAAGGGGAGCATTCCAGAAAGCCATTATACAATCTCCCATATACTTATCTATGGTTCCTCCATGCTTTAATATAATTTTAGTCATGGTATCTAAGTAATAATTAATTAATTCTACTAATCCTTCTGGATCATCGTTCTCTTTATATGCTTCTGATATAGGAGTAAATCCTATTATATCCATAAACATGAATGTCATTTCTTTTCTTTCTCCACCGAGCTTCATTAAACTAGGATCTTTGACTAGCATGTTAACCATATCAGGAGATAAGTATGTACTAAATTGTCCTTTTATCTGTTGTCTTAATTTAAATTGTATATAAAAGTTATTGAATGCGGCTGAGGAAAAAGAAAGTATATATACTATTATAGGATAGGTTAGATCAAGGAGTATACCCGTTGAGGTCCAGACGTACCATACATAGGATGAATAACCAAACACGATCAAGGCGGAGAGTACAGCTCCTATCGCAACGGAAAAGTAATATATCCCTATCACAATCACCAGAGAACCAATTAGAGTTAAACCTAACTCAAGCAATCCAGCCCACTGAGGACGAGATATTGAAGTCCCATCCATTACCGTTTGAAGAGCAGAAGCCTGTAGCTGATGAGCAGAAAACAAACCCTGAGGAGTGGGTATTTGAGAAGCAAGGCCACTTGCTGTTAGACCGACAACAATGTTTTGACCTTGAAGATTAGGTAATTCATCTTTCCCATACTCATATTCTTTATGGGTATAATTTGTATTTAACCATATGGAACTATTGTAATCAGTTTTAATAGGATCGTACGGTGGAATCATTACATTTTTTATACCATCCACATCAGCTTTTAGTGAATAAGACTTTTTATCTTGTAGTACTCTTATGATTTCCAAAGGCATACTAGGATATAACTGTCCGTTTATTTGGGACAATAAAGGAATACGCCTTGTTATATTATCTACTTCTTTACCAGCATTTATTAATCCTACACCCCATGCTGCTTCTTCTAGTTCTTTTATATTTGTAACTAATCCACTATATTTAGGAACAAAGTCGTACGCGTCGCCCTCGCCGAGCGTGGCCGTACCCACGTACGGGGCCGTATCCGAGCGCCCGCGAGAGGACGCGTCTTGCGCGAGAATGATTCCGTTATTGTTTACCCAGGAAATAAATACCTCATCACCACCAAACCTATCTGCTTCTGGAAACATAATAGTAAATGCTATCATTCCAGCATTAGCATTTCTTAAGTCGGATATTAATTGTGCGTAGGTATGTCTTGGGAAAGGGTATTGACCGTACTTGGCTAGAGTTTCTTCTCCGAATGATAGTAGAACAACATCGGATTCCTTGTCGGGTAAGCTCTGAATATATTGATCGAAACTATTTAATCTTAATTGTTCTACTAAAACTGGGTCTAAAACTCTTATGCCTAAAAGTGCAATACAAAGTGCAATACTTGTCCAAATCGTTGTTATATATTTCATAAAAGTGTTATACTATGCAATACTAATTCTGTGTTACTGATATACTACAACCACCAACTGTCACGCAATTTTGGGATAACGTATATGATTGTGTTGTACTACCTGATTGTGTTAAAGATAAATCTGTTGGCTGTGATCCTAATAAATTTACTGTTGCTGTATGAGCTCCGTCATTTTTCTGTACAACGTCAACTTCATTACCATGCGAATTTCTAATTGTAAGAGTAAATGATTTGTTTCCATTTTGCATTTGTTTAACGTATACATCATTATTATCAGTGTATATATTTGCTATTATAGAATGGGATATAGTATTCGTATCCTGCTTTTGACTTCCCTTAAATTCGTTATTGTCCCCGTGAATATCTAATCTGACAAAATTTCCACCAGGCTCTGTTCCGTCATAATTCCAGTTTGGTGTAGTACTATTATTGTTTTCATATCCTTGTCCGAATACGACTTTATTGTCATCACCCCAAACGTGAAATTGGAAATCATTAGCATTACAAACAGTCACAGAACATTTTTGTCTTACATCTATCTCATTACGTAATCCATCTAAATCTCCACCCCAACTATAACCAGAACCCCATGCATCTGAATATCCAAAATACATATTGTTTCCTGATTGTAAAAGATTTACAGTATTGTTATTGTGGTCAAAAGAGAATCTTGCATGGGTTTCATACCCGATCTGTTCTATACTCAGGTTAAAGTTATCACTAGAACTAACTTGGTCTATTTCTACGTGATTGTGCTCATCACCCGCCTTGACGTATGATGATAACGATAGACTGACCATCGCCAACAGTAATAAGGTTTTCTTTTCCCTCATTTTCACTCCTAAGTGTTGTGTTACTATCTACAGGTATTTTTACAGAGATGATTCCATTCACCTCTCTATAAAACCATATCTGCCCCATTCCTTGATCTATGATAGTATTATATTGCGTATCTTTATCAAAGCCTAAAATGGTTCCTTGAATATCAGCTGTACCTGTTGCGTTGTTAGCTGACTGAGTACTACGTTTTAATATATTAACTTCTTCAATAGCAACTAATACATCTTGTAAGAAATCTACATCCAATAGATCCATATCTAGTTCAGTATACTCGAGGTCTTCTTCTTCCCATTCTTCTTTTAATAAATCCTGGTCGAGTTCATTAAAATCTAATAAAGAAGTACTACTATCTGAACTTTTGCTTTCTTCTTCTACCACCTCTTTTATTTCTTGCGGTGGTGCTACGATAAACATATTGTCTATCATATTTAGATTTATATTATCTAATGTAACAGGTTGTGTAGGTATTTTATCAAAGCTTGATACCATTGTTGCTTGGTATGCTTCGGTTAGGGATACCGTACCGCCTTCATTTGTTACTGTGATAGCTCCAGATGGTGAACAATCTCCATCGATTGTACATTCTGTTTCTGGTAGAAGTATAACTAAACTTCGACCTAATTCATCCACGGTAGTAGTAAAGTCTGTTCCCCTAACTGCAATAGTAGCTGTTGGAGTTGTTATTACTATATTTTCTTTTGGTACTAATCCTAATCCACCTGTAGCGAATCGTGCAGTACCAGATACAAATTTCATACCAAGAGAATTGTTCTTAGTATTATCTGGATCAAAATAGTATTTAGTTAGAACAACCTCTGTGTGTTCTACTAACCTTAATACTGTATCGTCCAGAAAGGTTAATTTAATACGACCCTTGGCCGTTTCAATTGCGTCCAGTTGTTGGACACCTAGTCCAAGTTCAGTGGTAAAACTCTCACCTTCGCGAGTTATCCCACCACTGCCCTTGTGTTCTGTTATATCGCCAATATTGTCTGCAAAAGCAAAAGAACTAACTAATAAACTAGTCGCCAGTATCTTTTTGCTTAATGTCAACAATTGCATTCTCTGAATCAAAATCTGCATTTATAACTCCGTAACATCCAGACACGCCTGTTGGGCATGTACCTGAAGATTGTAATATATCGATGTCTCCATTCGAACCTATGTATTCCATAGTGATTGAATTATAAGCACCATCGGATTGGGTTGTTAAGAAGTTATTCGAACTTCCTACAACATCAACATTCCAAGTTGCATCATCGTTTTCAATATCAATATTCCAGACGTTTGAACTACCAGTAATATCTAAATCAAAATCCAATCTTTCGGCTGAAGCTGAATAAGCCCAGTCAATATCGAATGTATTTGAGTTTCCAGTAATGTCTACATCTAATACTGAACTATCAGCACTTCCACCATAACCTACGTTCCAATCCCAGATATTACTATTACCAGTTAACTTTAAGTCAACATCAGTACTATCAAATAGGGTTGGTCCGAAGATTTGGTTTAGGTTACCAATCATATCAATATCCATCGTTACGGTATTACCGGTTAGTGTCCAATCACTAGCACAAGCACCAGATGAGATAGTTCCACAAATTTTATTACCATAACCTATTTGGTCAATGTATAATTTAAGTGTGTCACCAGCCTGGTCAAGCTTAACTTCGTTATCGTTTGCTCCGGCAAATAAAACCACAGGGCATAATATAAATAAAAATGCGATATATCTATTTAACATTTTCATCCTCTTATTTCCTCTATATTATCAGGAGTAGGAACTTCAATAGGAATCTCAGAAGTTTCAACTGGTTTAGTATAAATGATTTCAGCATCGTCGATAATCTCACCAACTTTACTTTCTATTATTTTATTTACTGGCCAATTGATTTCCCAGAATCCTCGTTCATCTCCCTGATAGATTATTTCCAACACAGCTGCTTCAATTGTTGAGCGAAGCGACCGTGTCACTGATTCGTTTTCTGTCATCCCATCTTCAATCTCTATCAACTGGGTATCTAAGTCAACGAATTTAAATACATCATAACCATCTGCGATCGACAGAATAGTTTTAGATGTTTGGACATTAAGCAGAATCTCTCCTGTTAATGTACTCACTGCTCGGAGGGAAACAGTAACTATATCTCTTCGGTATTGTTGTGAGTAACCAACACCGAGCGTTCTAGCTCCCATTCCTCCTGTCTCGATATTAGTATCAAAACCTATGATACCGCCTTCAAGAATAATTCCAGCGAACAATAATGGGGCAAGACCTGTATCATCTTTTCCATCAGTGTTATACTGTTCTCTAGTAGTACGAACAATTTGTCGTTCTCGAGTAAGGTGATCTAATCCTACTCTTTCTACCACTCTAAACCATGTTCCTTCACCAGCACTTTTCAATGCATCTATTAGCATTGTTTCACCACCTTGTGATACTGCAGTACTAAACATTGCTGCATTACCTTTTTGTTTTCTTTGTCCAGTCTTGTCCATATATTTGTATACGGCTACAACGACTGGTTTTTCTGGTGATGGTAAATTCCTTAATTCTTCGTGTGTTGGCATTTCAACCACTTGGGGTTTTTCAACACATGCCATTCCAATATTTGGGTTACAATTAGTTGCATCTAATCCTTTCACAGGTACTATAGAAGCACAACTGGTAAGTAAGCCAAGTAATGATATTAAAAATAGATTTCTAACCATCTCCACTGCCTACTGTCCCCGCACCTATTGGTATTACTATTTGAGTTTCTGTTCCATCTTCTGCCACGATTGTCATAACAATAACATCATCTCCTTGAGTACAAGCCCAAAGGGAGGCATCACACATTGTTTTTTGATATGTTATTGTATTACCTTCTAATACAAAACTACCGAATGTTGTTTCTGAACAAGTTCCAGCTGCTACTGCTTCTACTGAACATGTTTTAAATAACTCTTCTACCAGTTGTTTAGATAGTTGTGCGTATATTCTACTTTCTAAGTTACGCATAAATTTAGCAAGCGTGGTATTCTCTGCGTCTCTTTCTGCTTGTTTTAAAGCTGCTTCTAAATCTTTTGCAATAGCATCTCTTCTGGATTTCTCTTGGTTCTCAACAGTTAAGTAATGTGCTGAGGTACCAATACCTGAGAAGGATGGATTTTTAAATTCGTGTACTAATTCATCGGCATTTACTTTACCCATTAGTAATACTACACCAAAAAATATACCCGCTAATATCCAGGGGTTTAAACCTGCATTACTTGGTTTTTTCATGTTCTAATTTCTCCGCAAGGGCTTCTTTTTCCTCGATGTCCTCGATAAACTTTTCCCTTTCTCTATATTCTAATACCACATTTACTTTTTGTTGTAGCCGTATCATATCCTGATCAAGCATTCTTACTTGATCTATTAACCTGATTAATGCAAAATGCATTTCTTCTATTACAGGTTCTAATTCTTCAGAAATAAATTGCCAAACATAATATATGAAATAACCCATACCAACAGCAAGAATGATCGGAAATCCGTAATCATTAATTAGCTGAACAATCGTGGGATCATTACTTATTGTAACTGAGTCCATTAATCCCTCCTTGCGTCTATTTTTCCGTCTTCAACGAAGTTACTAGCTCTAGCAACTCGATCGACAGGTGGTGTAAGCTCTAGTGCACTACTTACCAATAGGTCTATTTTGATCATTTCGTTGTTCATTGTAGTTACTCTTGTTTCTAAACTTTTAGTAAACATAGTAAGTGTTTTAATTGAATCAACCAAACCGCCTAATATCTGTTTTAATATTAGGAATATAAAATAACCCATTACTAAGGCGCCTGCAACTGGTGCACCCACATCCATAATCAGTTCAAATATTTCCATATATCTATTTATATAACTTAAGGTGCTAGAATGAGATACTAACGCCACAACCGCAGGAAGCGGTTTCTTTAGGATTGATTATCTTAAATGATTGATTTAGACCTTCTTGGACAAAATCGATAATTGCCTCGTCTAAAAGAGGAAGAGAATCCTCATCTATTACTATTTTAAATTTTCCGTAATCTAGGATATGATCTGATGAATGAATGTCGCTAGCAAAATCGAAAATATACTTAAAACCAGTACACCCACCGCCAGTAACGCCAATTCGTATAGTATCGTTACCATCATCCTGCGTTTTGCTAATCGCCTGATTGATCGCAGCATCAGTTAGATCTATCATGTTGATTATGTTTACGATGAGAAATCTTTTCTTCCCATTTGGTGATTGCTTGTCTAATTGAATCTTCTGCTAATACAGAACAGTGGAGTTTGATTGGAGGTAATTCAAGTGCTGCTGCAATGTCTTTATCTTTGATAAGTTTTGCTTCTGCAATTGTTTTACCTTTAAGCATTTCAACAAAAAGAGTTGATGATGCAATTGCACTTCCACACCCATAGGTCTTGAATTTGACATCTAGTATTTCTTCTGTGTCTGGGTTTAATTTAAGATCCAACTTCATAACATCACCGCATGCTGGAGCACCAGTCATACCTGTTACGACATTTGGATCGTTTGGATCGAACCTACCAACTCCATGTTTGGCAGGATTCTTTAGTACATCTTCGAATCGATCTACTACCTTACTTGAGTAAGCCACTTTTCTTAATTAGCAAATCCAACACTAACTGCTAGTGAAGTTGCTGCACCTGTTAATGTGTCTGATCCTGATTTTGCTATCATAACAACTTCTCCAGCTGCTAAAGTAACTGTAGCTAGTGTAGTACCACCAGCATTTTTATGTGTGATAACTTGTACAGATGTTTTGTTATTTAGTACTCTTACTAACTTAGCAAAACCTACATTAGATGCTGAACCTAAATTGCCTTCTGATCCTAATAATCTTAGTACTGACATTTTATATTTCCTCTAATCTTGACATTAATCGTTCTGCTCGATTTGTCACTTGTTTATACCATCTGGAATCTCTTCCTTCTGCAGCGGCTGTTTTCCAATCCCCACTTTGCAGTGCGGAATTATGTTTCTTAAATTTACTTAACCTTGTTCTACCCATATTGAACATCATGTTAGCTATTACTTGTTTAGCTTCTTCCGGATATCCATCCCAAGCTTCGTGTAATATAACACAATCATTTATTACTGTTTCGACATCTTTTTCAAAACATTCGATAACACGTTCTTCTGAGACTGGAGTGCCAATCGAAGCCCCCAATTCTGGGTCTCCTTCGATAACCAGGTGTCCGATCCCAAATGTAGCATAACCAAGATGGTCATTATATATTTCATTTACTTGTCCTTCATCTATTATTAGTTGTTCTCTCAATTTTTCAATATTCATTTTTAATTCCTCTCTGAGTCTTATACCCATATTTATAACATTAATGGGCCTCTACCCGCGTATAGGTTAATTAACCTAGTTGAAGAGGTCGAGCTATATGTAACGCTATCTGAAACAAAGCTAACAGTAAAACTCATAGTGTGATCCACTGAGTCAAATCCACTGTTAATATTTCCACCTGATTGCCAACCTGGTCCTTCTACAAACCATTTAAATGGAACATATCCACTTGTTGGAATTAGATAGTCGGTACCAGAAGTTTTTCTTGACCGTGAATTAGTGTATGGCATTGATCCTGAAACTGCAGTGTTCTGAGTATTTCCTGGCCAGCCTTTAACGTGATATGTGTAATCCCCATCATTCACGTTTGCATATACAACTCCAGATGTAGTATATTTCACATTGATATTTCCAGTAAACCCTGTGTAATTTATATAAGAGGTACTGGTTGTAGCCGCGGCTGCTTGACCTCCAGCGTAATATGTGCACTCAATCCTACTATTTGATGTATCGTTATGAAATGCCATCTGACAATAAGCCTGAGCTGTATTAAAACTATTACTCGCAACACTATCAGTTTGGAAGGTCATCCAAGAGCTTAGACTGAAGAAATCATCTAGAGAAGTATGTTCACCATTTCTAAATTCTCCAATAGCAATAGTAGAATTATTACCAGTGCTAATACCGTCTGCTCCTGCATATGTTACATCAGGAGCGGCCATACCTCTAACATCTGTATCATTCATACTTACCTGAGCGTTAGATGCTCCACCCACTTTTACGTGGATCTCATTCATATCGATATTGCTTATATCTAATCTGGCCATTACTTAATTATCTCCGAAATCATATCCTCGAATTGTTCTACTTTTTCTACCCTATTCGGCCAAAGTATATATTCTTTTTCTGGATTCATTTTCAAATTGCTTAACAGTGGTAATATGGCATTATATAATTTGTTTAATTTTTCTTCTAAATCTTCTGCCTTAGAAGAAGTTGTTTGTAGTTTGGTTGTTGTCTTTTGGACAGCTTCTAGTTCAGATTCATCTACTGCAGTAAATCCAAAATCAAATTTTTCTATGTCTATACTCATGTTCCTAGTGTATCCTCTATATGGTTATATTTATGCTTTCTAGGTATTTGTTTTGACCTATCTTTGTGAACTTGTGTAGCTGAATGATCTGGTTGTGATTTTCTTGCTTTAGCTACAGGTTTAGGCTTACCGAAAATCTTCTCCCAATTATCTGCATATTGTTGATCGTTTGAGCCTCGGCGTGTTGATCCTTTTCCGCCGTGCCAGTTAGACTTCTTCACCTATCGGTACCATTACGATCTTAATCCCTCTTCGGACTAATTCATTTCTAATCTTTTGTTTTCTTTTAGGAGTTGTATTACTATTGTTTAATGTTTCAAACAACTCCGTTTTAGAAATGTTTTTAATATAATAGTTAGTTGTGGTAGCTTTTGCTTCTCCTCTTAATCTTACTGTTGCACTTGGTTTAAATTTTGTTGGCATTATCTCACCTTTTTAATTTGACCTTTGTCATTCGCTAGCCAAGCTTCAAACTCTATGTCGTTATAATCATCTTTGAGAGATAGGAGTGCTTTCAAATTACTCTTATCATCGTCAAATAATCTAATTCTGCTGTATTCATTTGTGTCTAGGAATTGTTTGAATACTTGTGCTTTGGCTTCAGCACTTGATTTCATACCTAGATTACCTGCTCGAATGATATGTGATTTATCTATATCTATTCCATGAGATCTAAATGTATCAAGGAATAATTTCTTATCATCCATATCTGCTCGAGCAGTTACTATTATTACTTTCGATCCTGACTTAACAGCATTTTTCAGAATCGCTTTAAACTTAGCGATCATCTTACCGATTGGAACCGCAGTTTGTTGGAATAACTTTGCTGATTTAAATTCACCAAAGTCAAACTCCTCACCTTTACCTAACTTGTAGGTATTAAATTGTTGAGGGGTTAGTGTTTTACCAGAAGGCATTACCTTTACTCTGGCTTTTGTTTTGAACATAGTATCGTCTATATCAAAGATTGTTAAACCTTTGTTCTTAGCTTCTGATATGTATGCTCTAAAATTTTCCATAATAGTGTATTATACCACATTTTGTGCAGTATGTAAACACTATTTATGAGAAATATTTTCTTATCGTTTCGATTTTATCGTCTGCTTCAGCTATTTTTGCAATTTCTATTTCTATTGCTTCTACTATACCTGGATGTTCTCCAATCCCTGCTGGATTAGTTTTATAAACTTCCACGTTGGCTACTGCTATTGCAATCTCGCCTTCTAGTTTTTTAATTAAAGCTTCGCATAAAGGTCCTGAATATCCTGCCATTTTTTATACCACGAAATCGTCACCCGGATTCCACGAGCAACCTGTTAAACCACCAGCTTTAAGCCCTTGTAAAGTTCTTAAAACCTCGTCTGCATTTCTACCCGTATCTAATGCATTTACTGATACGTGTTGGATCTTATCATTTGGATCAACAATATATGTTGCCCTTAAAGATACTAAATTATCAAAATCAACAATACCTAGTTCATGTGAAAGTCTTAATCCACAATCTGCTAGTAAAGTATGTCTTATAGCACCAAGGGAATCAGGTAAAGATTCTTTCCAAGCTTTTTTACAAAACTCGTTATCTCCACTGAATCCTACGACTAAAGCTTCTCCTAGTAATTTATCCATTGCACAGATCTCTGTCGGACAAATAAAGGTAAAGTCTTTAGGGTAGAAATAAAATACTCTCCATCCGCTATAATCATCACTATTTCTAGTAACTAATTCTTCTCCTTCCACTCCATTCATATGGAATGTAGGAAATACTTCGTTTACTCCTATCATTTGTTTTTTCTCCTATTATATTCTTCTATAGTTTCAATTAATTTTTTATCCCAGTTATCTCTATGTTCTACAAAGATCTGAGCTCCCTCATCGCCAGCAATAGCAACTACTAAATTAGTAATTGGCATGCCAGTTCTTTCTTCCCACATAATTGCATATGCGGAAGCTTGCATAAAATAGTTTTCACACCATTCTTTTCTTTTGTATTTCTTAGATGTTTTCCAATCTATAATACTAAGTTTGCCATCCCAAATACCTACGCAATCTACTGTTCCAGCTAACCCTAAATGCTTAGAGAATAACCTTGCTTCAACCGCATGGATTTTTGTTAAATTCTTATCTATAATAGGTTGTATATCCTGGAAGTTAGATAATGCAATTAAATTATCTTTTGCAAAGTCTTCTCCAACAATATATTTTTCTATCATGTCGTGTACCTTAGTTCCACGAGTAGCAGCTTGTGAAGATATACGATTCGCTTCTTCGTTACCTACGCGTTTACGCCAGGCCATTATGGCTGCTTTATTTAAAATCGATAATACAGTAGTCACAGAATAATATCTATTACCATCTGGATCGGTATAATACCTTCCAGCTTTTTTAGTGTGCTGTTCTAAATCGGTATTTATTTCTATTGGTTCGTATTCTATCATGCCATCATCATGCAATTTGTCCAAGCTTCACCATCATGGTATAACCAGGGTTCGCATTCTTCCCATTTTTCTTGTGGTGTAGGATCTATATATTCTACATCCGGTTTTACTGCACAACTACCAAGAGTCATCAATAATAGGCTCAGCCTTATCATAATCAAACCCCCTGTTTGTAGCGCATGGATCTACTCCTTTCCCGATATAGCGAAATCCTTTTTGAACTGTAGAAGGATTAACATGATCGAAATATTTATCAACATACCATCCTCTTTGTTCACAATAGAATTCTATTTCTTCATATGTGCCGTGGCAATATTCTTGGAAATGTCCTTCTTTATTATGCACTTTTGCATATTCTATTTTACTTATATCTGTCATTTTGTGTTTATTAAATGTCTATCTTTAGGAGGCATTCCGGATTTAATTCTGTCTTGAACTTCTTTCCACCCATCTCCCGCTTGTTTTAATACTGATCCATCTTTGCCAGTAATTAAATTCTGTTTAGGTGTTGAGATAACCATTTGCATATTAGGATTATCTTTTCTATATTGTTCCATCTTAGCTATACTCATAACTAATTCGGTCACTTCACCTGTATCTTTATTTTTAAAATCATACGTTGGCATTTGCTGCCTCCCAATTCTGACCAACCCAATCTAATTTATTGTGTTTTCTTTCGTATGCATCTGGATTAAACCAGGATGGTTGGTTTCGTTTAGTCCATACCATTGGCATATAAGCTAATTTAGTATGGTAATAGTTTTGATAAGATTCTACTGCACATTCTGTAATACAATCTGGAAATGCTTTCATTGCTAATGCAAAGGGTGTAAGCTTTTTCATAGGTATATTATCTGGTAATCTTTCCAAAGGTTTTCTTAGTCTTGTATCTGTTACGTGGACTTTATCATATCTATATGTGTATTCTTCGCATAGAGCAACAAAGTGTTTATAGTGCCAACGATAATTATGTGCGGACTGTAATGTCCAAGTTGTGCAAGGATGATACATGTGAACGGCTTTATATAAAACATCTTCTCGATCATCTTCGAAGATCCATTTCTTAACCATTGTTTTTCCTGACTTAGATGGTCCACGTGTTTCTGTGGCATCTAGCATTCGGTGTGCTGTGGATAACATTTGCCCTGATTCTAAAATCATTTTAACAACATGTTTATCGCATTGTTCCTGCGCTGCAATGACAGGATCGTGATTGAGTACAAAAATATTCATAATGTATATTATACCATAGTTTAGGTTATTTGTAAACCTTTATATCAATTCAATTAATGTTCTAAGTAATAAAGCTACCCCAATACCATTTAAAAGTATGAGAGCTCTATCTTTCCATAATAATCCTACAATTAACCAGCCAGTGACGCCAATCATTGACATAATTAAATCATAAAATTGTAAACCTTCTACACCACGTATTGACATACCAATTAGTATAAAAAAGGATGCTGTCCATTTAACATACCAATCTGCAGTATATTTCGGTGTTGCTGATTTATAAATTCTATTCGAATTTTCTAATTCTTTTGGATCAAATTTAGCCATTTAATTGTATTAACTCGTCGACCCAGTTTTCTGCAGCATCTTCTGCGTACTGTTCTGAGTGTTCATATAAAGCTCTACGCTCTACCATTTTACCGCCTTCATAAAATTCTACATAGAATCCTTCGTATGATCGGTATACTTTTGATTTTCTAATACCTCTTTGATAGGTATGTAATTCTGTTGCTGTTGTCATCATAATAATTGTGGGTTCGCCCTGTTTTACCAGGGCTTCCCCTGATAAATTAACCTCCTATTGTTTGTAATTCTCGTATTGGATGACCCAGTGCTAAAGCCTTTTTATGTGCTTTATAAGACAGTGAATCTTTACCTTTCTTTTTCAATCGCCTTTGATAGCGAAATGCTTCTCTTTGATCTCTCTTGAGTTGCTCGAGTGTAATCATAATTAATCTCCATGATTGAGTTAAAAATTACATAACGAAGAAGTTTATACCATAGGCTATTTCTCCTTTTTCTTGGTTGCTTTTTTAGCTGCAGGCTTTTTAGCGGCTGCTTTTTTAACCGCCAAAGGCTTAACAACTAATCCTGGAAAAGCTTCGTTTACTATCGAAGCTGTAAGACCTTTTAATTTTCTGTCTTTTGCAGTAATTAAAAGTTCTGATTCAGATGGATGCATACTTTCTAATGCATC
>Ga0181379_1000654_pt1 | contig 16789 bp, 36 predicted proteins | sample 2SPOviralmetaG_FD_130115 | JGI IMG/M metagenome (GOLD analysis project Ga0181379, IMG submission 130115) | Marine viral communities from the oligotrophic San Pedro Time Series (SPOT) site, San Pedro Channel, CA, USA - 2 SPOT_SRF_2009-07-10 | ecosystem: Environmental > Aquatic > Marine > Strait... | reverse complement strand
TGGGTAGGGTAGTCATCATAGCCTATAGCCCCGACACTAGCTACTTTTTTCCCATTTTTAAAAACGTCAATTTTTTTGCCTTTTAATTTACTTGGCTTTACAATTACACCTAGCTTTCTAGCCTGACGTTTAGTATAGGGTTTTATCCTATACACTATGCAATAACTTTAGGTAATCCGTTGTTCTTTTTTACCAGCATATAAGCAAAAATAAGTATAACCAAAGGTATTAAGACTTTCGTGCTAGTTAAGAGTGTACCCAATCGGTATTTAAGGCTTGCTGAACTCTTATCTATACTCCATTGGTAGTTACCCCCTTCGTTATCTGCTAAAGTCATTCTCATAGCATCGTAACCTTGATTTTTTAAATTTTGCTCACGCTGGATAGCTTCGCTTTCAGTATCAAAAAATTCTGAATACAAAGTATAGGGTTCGCCCCCATCCATATATGCTACTTTAAAATTAGTTACTTTCATTACCCATCATAGGTCTTGATTCAACAGCTTGTTTATATCCTATTACACCAACAGCAAGAATACCCCCAGACAATAGCATAAAGCCTTGACCAGCGAGTTTATCTTTACGAGCAAGCATAATACTTCCGACAAGTAAAATAACACCTAGACCTATGCGACCTAAGTGTTTTTGTTCTTCAGGAAATAACATTATTTTTTAATAAATGTCATTACTCCATACACAGCACCTAAACCACCTACCACATATCCAGCAATTCTAGTTTTCTTTTTTGTCATTAGAAAACCACCAACTCCTAGTAGTAATACTGGTATAATTAACTTGCGTAAACTCAACTTATTTTTAGCAACACCTCTAGCAGACATAGCTAAATCTTGAGCTTCAGTTTCGGTAAGCTCATTACCATCTGAATCTAAATATCTACCATTAACAACTCTTAAACCAGCATTAGCCAAATCTGATAAACTTATCTGATTGGGATTAGGTTCAATATTCGCATATAACTCTGGGTTTGCTTCTGCATTTTGTAAACTAGCCATTTTTTTATTTTTTTAAACACAGAAAGGGTGAGCTTAAAAGCCCCCCTAAATTGCGTCTGTTATTAAACTTTTACAGAGCTTTTAACGCCCCTACTTTCATAGCAACTACTACAAGTAATGCAATAATGATAAGATTGTGTACGTTTTGACCTCCTAAAAAGGTATCGGGATTTTTAATATCTAACATATTATTTATTTTTTAAAATTAAAGAGCCTCTTTAACCGCTTTGGCTGTGGCTTTTACTGGTTTACCTTGTGTTACTACCAACAAGATAGCTACAGCAAGAAAAAATAAGATGGCTTGGCGCATACCAGAACCACCTAAAAAGTTTTCAGATTTAGGGTTTAAGTAACCTTCTTTCATATTATTTTGGTTTGGCGAGGTGGTCGGAGAACCGTCATCCTCTGGATTTAAGATAGAGCCAGAACAATCGGGGTAGTTTGATTCAAATAAAGGGATAGCACTAGCTTTTGGCTTTACTATATTATCTCTATCTATAAAACATTCCGCTTGATTAAACTGACAAAATTGTGACACCATTGATATACAATCTATGACTGGTACATTGATATCCATATCGTTAGGCGTAGCTATGTTATTAGGCGTTAGAAACTCATCAGGGGATAGCGATTCCATACCGCTACCGCCCATGTCATCTGCGGAAAAAGTTTCATCTATGCCCCATTGTAAAGTATCTGACATTTTTTAAAATTTTTGTTTGTTTTTAATGATTGCGAACCACTTATTATTTAGGTCTAAGATACGACCATTTGCAGTTCGCACTTTCTTTTTGGTAACTCCATCAGATACATTCCCTCCTATTACGTCTACATATCCACTACCTTTTTTTACTACCAAGTCACAATGCGACTTATACGCCCCTGTTCTATCGTATAAATCACCCTCTGCTTCCCTAGAATAGCAAATTAAATCTCCAACTTCAGCATCTTTTTCGTAATGCCTATATGCTACATAGTTTGCGTTTGTACGACCTTGCTTTCTATTGTTTATTGCATGACGTATATAGACACTGTGAGAGGGGTTAGTAGGTATATCTTCAGCACCAGCTTCAGTTAGAATATGCCCTATAAAAGCAGAACTCCAAGCTACTTCAGTATCATTACCATCATAGTTTTCACCTATCGTATTCCAGTAATCACCTACCACACTAGCAAAACCTTCATCAGTTTCTTGCGCACCTTCTATATAAATACGACCATCTTCCATATACTGCCGACCCCACTTATTCCACTCTCTATTAGCTATGCGTACAAGCCTACGCTTATAAGCTGTTCTATTCCTTAAAAGAATAATTATCCAGCCTATCAGGGTAAGAGTAATCACAACGTATGCAGAAGTAGTCATCTTCATTATTTTTTAAAATTATCCGAACACATTTGCACCAGCACTAGGGTTGCCTACTGGAGAACCAACGTCTTGTACTGGCTGTGAGGGATTAAAGTTTTCGGCACTACTATCGTCAGTATATGCTTCTTGTCTTAATCTACTATACTTACTCGAAAGGTTAGACACTTGTTTTTCTACTTTCATTAAACGAGTAAATAAAAGTACAAGCACCCCTACGGATATAAGCTGTGTTGTTGTTAGTTTCATTTTTTAAAATTTAATCGTTAGTTCTTCCCAAGTTTGGAAGTAGCTGAACCAATACCAAAAGTATTACAGCACCTACGAGAAGCATTTTTAATTTTTTGTTGCTCATTTTTTTATTTTATTACAAATTTTGTAAGCAAAAAATACCCTAGAGCTACAAAAGCTAAATTTTTAACTACTTTCTTTCTTTCTTGATTTTCCATTTTTTTTTATTTTTTAGTTTTTACAAATGTTCTTAGAACGACAAAGCCTAACAATACAAGTATGAGGTTTCTTAACGAGCGTTTTAGTTTGCAAGGACTATCCGCCCCCTGACAAGTTGTTATACCACCTTGAGGGCAAACTTTTCTCTCCCTTAATAAATCACATTCTTTATAAGCCATTATCTTCTAGTTCTGCGACCTTTATCCATTGAACGAACTGAAGCGTAAGCTCTACGCCCCATTGATTTACTCATACCCTTAGATTCATCTCTACGAGACTTTAAAGACTGCGTTTTAGTACGACCAGCCCCTCTACGCATACCTAGACTTTCATCCATACGGGAGTTATATCCTTGCATAGGTTTTTTACGACTATAAACTGCATATCTAGTTTTTCCTCTTGCTGTAACATATTTTACAGCTCTAGATAAAAATCCACTTTGACGATATTTTTTAGCTTTGCTTTGCGCTTGAGCTTTCGTTAAATTGGCGATATTTAATAAATACCTTTTGCCCCCTAAAACTTTACTTCCTTTTACCATTTTATTTTTTATTTAGGTTTTTTCCAAGTAGTTACTTTGCCTTTACGTCTTACATTTCCCATTTTAACCATCTTTGTAACCGTAGTTGGATTCAGTTGGTACTTCATAAATTGTGAAGAAGGAACAGCAATGATGATATCTTTATTTGATATTGGCGTACCTCTCATTTTCGCTACTTTAATAGCGTTATTTCCGTTTGTACCATTTGCTGAACCTTGAAATTTGTAATCATAAGCTCTGGTTTTTTTAAATAATAAATATCTAGGCATTTTATTTTTTCTTTTTAGAGTAGTACGCCCTTACTTGCTTGAGCGTAACGATACGCCCTGAAGGACTTTTATATTTCCCTTTGTTTTTTCCTTTTGTAATTCTTTTGTAAGGCACTTTATAAACTTTCTTGAAATTGTTTATCTTGCTCTCTACGTTGATTACGTGCTAGTGTTGAAGCCGAACCAAAACCTACAAGAAAACCTAAAAAAGCACCTACTAACGCCCCTACTATACCTGTCTTTTTGTAACCTAAATACCCTAATCCAATAGTGGGTACTACAAGAATCGGATTTGACACAACGTACTCTGCACCTAACAAAATTTTAGTACCTCTATCCATACCTTGACTTACAGCTTGACCATCTGGTCGTCTTAATTCGTCTTTATTCATTAGTAATCTCCTTTATGCCCTCTGCCTTTACGCTTTGGTTTAGTTGAACTCTTACGCCTTTTATCGGCTTTTAACGAACTGCCTACCTTTACCCACTTCTTTATACGCCCCTTACTATCCCTTACGACATAGAAAGACGTACTGGCTTTACCAGAACCCAATTTAGAACCACGTTTTTTTAAATATCTTTTCATATTACCACGAATTTAATTTAGGTATGCGCTTATTAGATACAATAGTATCTCCAGCTTCATTTTTTAAATCAGAACGACTAGGCGTAGTGTTATCTACGGTATAATCTTCAACGGTTTGTAAATCTCGATATCTATTTTTCCAAAAAGAATAAAGCTCTTGACCGAGCATATCTTCTAACCATTCCTCTGCATTTTTAGGCTTTGAACTTTCTACGCTATGCGGTACAAAACCTTGCTTAGAAGCTATCCATATCTTGTTTAAAAAACGTACCATATTGGTAATGGTATCAGATTCAAAATTGGAAGCTGGAAATCTAAACTCATAAGTCGGCACTCTACCATCTTGATTACCCATAGTATAGCTTGATTCGTTTGTTAAATTTACAACGCCTCTAGCACCCCCCATAGCACTCCAGTTACTTCTTAAATCTCTATAGTTTTCACTTTCAGCCAACTTTTTTAGTGCGGTAGGCGTAACCTTAACTTGTCTTGCATACCCTCTATTTCTTGACTGAGCAATTTGAGTAGCCAGTAAAAAGGGCTGTAAAACACAATAATTTACTAACAACTGCTTACGTTTTTGAAATCCACTTTCACCACTACCATAATCATCATATCCAAAATGTATATGTGTACCAGCACTAGCGGAAGTTCTAGCCCCCTGACTTCTTATAATAGCCAATACACCGCTAAGAGTATCTAACCCTTGTTCTCCAGTCAATTTAGGGCTAACCATTTCAAAAGCTCCTTCAGAACTTCGTCTCATATCATCCCGAACCAAATCGCTAGTTCTCATGTCATTATCTACAGAAATATCAGATTCTAGTTTAAAATAACCGTCAGGAGCTGAACCATGATAACGAGTAGATTCTGTTGGAAAACCCGAACTTGTTAAAATTTCTGCTACCTCGCCTTTGTCAATTTCGTCAAAATTGCCTTCAATTTCAATACCGAAAGTTGTAGTAAATGATTTACTTTGAATATCTTTTAATTTACTATCATCTAGTGATTGTTCTGTATTACCAGTAATCTCTTCAGATGCGTCAGTTAAATTAATATCTATTTGTGCTAGAGCTGGGGGTAGAAGTACACCAAAAGTTTCTTGCATTAAATTTATCTCACCAGTAATTCTATTACTAAACGTAGGAGTATAGTCGTTACCATTAAGTAAAGATTTAACAAATCTGTTTACTGGAAATTGAACGTCAGTTAATTTTAATGTATTTGCGGTACTTAGTCTACCGTTAGTGTTTAAATAAGCGTTAAAATTGTCAACTTGACTTGAATTAGTGAAATCTAAACTGCGACCACTATAACCAACCATATAATCAGCCATATTGCCCCATTGAAGTTTTTTGAGCTTGTATTCATCCCCAAAAACACCTATGAAATAAAAAATAAAGACGTTCTCATCCAAGCCAGTCGCAGTAATTTTGTTTGTTACAAGGCGTAACTTATTTCCACCCCTTGTATATAATCTACCAGTACGGGCATATTGAAAACCTATTAGACTATATCCTGAACTACCAGTTTCAATACTTATCGGTGTAGTAGTTGGTGATGAATCTGTAGTAGATTGAGAACCTAACTCACGTTGATAAGCAGTTGCGTACCTATCAATTACATTAGCACGTATAGAAACAAAGTCAGGGTAGGTTTGAGAATTAAGACTTCTTAAAATAGGTATAGCTACCGCACCTACTAACCGTCCACCACCTCGATTAGCACCACCAGTAAACTTAACTGGCTTAAATCTGTTATCAGAAAATGTCGCTTGCCCTCCATCTCTTTCTAATAAGTTTAATATATTAGTCTTATAAGTATTACTGTTAAATCTACTAGCCGAAACATCACCTGAAAGCGGAGAATCACGTATAATTGTCATATTAAGGTAAGTACCAAATCGCCTTCTTTCTATATCAATATTTCTAGGCACAAAGCCTCTATTCCTTAGTTTTTTTAAAAATTTTCCTACACTATCAGAAGTATAACCTACTTGAACAAGGTATTCAGCAACTGCTAATAAATTGTAAGTATGTCTTTCTAACGAGGGGGACGGAGTTGGGCTACCAGTTATAACTTGTTGAAACTGTAAAAGAGATAGAGGTAACTGTATAGCTGAAATAGTTTCATACCCAGCATTTTCTTGAAGTATAGGCTCTTGATAAAGCTCGATAACAACATCATCACTATCTCTAGCATCTGACGTTTCTACTGGCGTTTCTTCTACCACTTCCTCTACTACTTCTTCTGCAACAGTTGTATCTTCTAAAGTTTGTAGAAAATCATTGGTGGCTTGACTATATCTTCTAGAATCTTCACCAAACCTAAATCCATTTTCAAAAGAATTTAAAATGTTAACTTTTAAAGATTCAAAAGCACCTTCAGTATCGTCTGAACTTCTTGGTATTCTAAGTTGAGGTAAATTATTGTTTTCAGAACTAATACCCATAAATCCTAAACAAAAAGCCATATTTGAGGCTATGCGATTTTGTTCATTTGAACGAGGGGCATCTGCTATATTTAAATTGTCTGAATCAGCACCTACATAGGGGTCACGACTGCTGTTGATAATAGATACAGAAGCTGGACTTACATCGAAAAAAAGCTCGAATAAAGAATTTGGTATATTAGGACACGCATTTTTAAAATAATGTAACTGTAGAGCTTTAGGTCGAAATATTCTTACGGATTCAACAAATTGCTGAACTCCGCCTATAGTAACAACATTAGAATTTAAAAAATCTGACGTTACTTCAGATAATACTTCAATTCTTTTATTTAGTACATTAAAATTTGCTTGCGTAAATCCTCTAGGCATTTTTTTTAAAATTTATCCGTAAAATACTGCATCAGGGTTAGTATCAGTAGCATACGTTGTATATGTTCCATCCCATGCACCATTCATGCTGTCTAAGACATTTTGGTGCGCCTGACGAGTATTAGCTCCATACTTACCATCTTCAGCTAAATTTTGCCCGTATTCGGTATTTAACTGCATTTGAAAGTTTAGAACGTCTATACCACAGCCATTTAGATTCGCTTCGGGATTATCGTAGTTTATTGAGACAACAGTATTAAAACTACCTCCACATCCAAACCCACCTTCTATGCTATCAGTAACGATTTCATTATTGTCATCGTCAGCTTCTTCCTCGTCTTTATCGTCCCTTGTTCTACCAAATAAATCTCTATAAATATAAAGCTGAAAAATAGTATATGCTATAGACAAAACAGCTATAGCTATAACTACATTTATAATAATTTTCTTGTTCATTTTTTAAAATATCTAAGTTACTGGAAATAATACACCAGTCAAAAAAAGTTTACCCGTCCAGTTTCCAGCAAAAGTAACAGCCGAAGTCATAAAAAGGTTTTGCGCTACTGCGCTAAATCCAAGGCTCATTGAAGTGCTAGCATCACCAATACCCGTTCTAATTGTACCTGCTGAAGAAAGACCAAACATCCTATCCGCTATTGTATAACAGGGACTGCTACTTCCACCTGTGGAATAGAAAATATTTATAGCACCTTTTTGGGTTTCTTGACCAGTACCCGAAGTACAAACAGTCATAAGAGAAGTAGGTAAAAAAATCTTACCAACAGCTATAGATTGAAGCAGAACATTATTTCCATTTAATATAGTTGGAGATATGTCCGCTTGCATATTGACAAGCTCTACACCACTTGACGCTGAAGTTATTTGACCTTGCGCATTAACAGTAAATTGACCACCACCTGATTTATATGTACCCGCACTTACGCCAGTATCTGCAATACCTATAGTACCAGTAGTTACAATACCTGAAGCTGGTGCAGTTTCCAAACCAGTACCAGCATCTACTTCAGTAACCGTACCGCTAGTGCCTCCACTTAAGGTAGCATCACCAACAGAGTTAAATATATCGGGAGAGTTAATCGGCATATTTTATTTTTTTTTCTCTAACGCTGTTACCCTTGTTAATAAATCATCTAGTTTGTCTTGTATTTCATTAAACAAAGGGATAGCGTAATTTTCAAAATCACCTAAATCTTCTTTTGACGTAGCGTTAAGCGTTTTAGATAAACAATTTTTAGTAGCCATTATTTTTTAAATTTAATCAACTTCAAAATATGCTGTGTAAACAACATTGCCTAAAGCAACAGCACCACCTCCAGTTAAAAATAGGGCTACAATGTCACCAGAACTAAGAGAGTTAGAGCTAAACGTCCATGTTTGTACGCCACTATTCAAGCCCCCAGCACTTACGCTTTCTAGACTAGCTCCACTAATTCCGTCTCTAAGTTGAAGATTTACTACTCCAGCAGTTTGGTCGCTTGCAATGTAAATCACGACTTTTTTTAAAGAACAGTCTATTGGTATTATAACCCTATTATACCTCTGTAATGAAGTTGATTCTACTTCAGACGTAAAAGGTATATATACATCTCTTATACTATTGTCAAAAAACGCACCTTGTAAAGCAAATACTGAAGCTGGAGCTGTAACAGTAACATCACTACCTGAATTACTAGCTGTAACGCCTTTGCCTACAAAATCTATTGAAGTAACAGCAGAAGTAAGTTCTACACCTTCCTCTTTAATAGATATATCACCCCCACCACCACCACTTATGGTAGCATCACCAACTGAATTAAATATGTCAGGGGAATTTATGGGCATTTTTTAAAAAATTATTTACAGCAATTTGTACCAGCTACGGTATTTATTTGACCTATATCAGCAAAAACATTAGCACTAACTATTGTGCTAACCTCTTGTAAGTTTATACATACACAGAATACATCAGGGCTATTAATAGGACTACGCACGATTGTTTTTCATTTTACTCTTTTCTACTATGTTATCAGCTTCACGCTTTATAACAAGCACTCCAGCAATGATACCTACCAATACGCCTATTACTTCAAGATTTCTTCGAGTTATCATTTTTCCTTAGTCTTTTAATAAGTAAAATAGCAGATAAAAACTGTATAATTAAAGTGAAAGCACCTGAAATTTCACCTACGTTTATTAACGTGCTACCAGCAGTAGCTACTTCAGGAATCAACGGAGCAAATAGTAAAAAAGTAGCTCCAATAAAACAATCTTGCACTTTCTCTAAAATCATTATTTTGTTACATAGCCAGCTACTATCATCCCTAAAGCAATAGCTAAAAATAAACCTAAAGCCAGTTGAAGGATTAGAGCATAGCTCATTTCTACATTTATGTTTACGCCTTGCTCACGAAAATCGTCTATCGCATCTACTAAGTTGTCGGTATTTATATTAATTTCAGGCATTATTCTTCGTTACCTTTCATTCTAAATTTCTTACCTCTTTTAGACCTATTCGGTAAAATAAAGTCTAGTAAATAAGTTCCTATAGAAACTATTTTGTTTACAATAGAATTGTCTTTTTCTGAGGGAGTTAAACGAACTACGCCCTCCGCTAAAGCAAAAACCGCCATAATGATGACTTTTAAATCAATAAAGTTTTCTGGATTTTCTATTACTTGTAATAACATTTTTTAAAATTTTAATTAACGTCTACGTCTTGCTCTTGTTATTTGACCATTGCCCCCACTCATTTCACCACTACAAGCCAAACAAGCTGCTGCGCAATTAGGATGCCTACCCAATCTGCAATTATATGAAGTTCCACCTGGCTCATCACTTCCACAATGACACCTACCATTTATTATATTGTTTAATAGATTACCAAAGAAATGGGGTCTACCTTTTTCTAAACCACCTCCGTTTGGCTTACCCCCTCCATTACCTTTTCGTCTAGGTACAAGGTTTCCATTTCCGATACTTGCTTGACCATTTATAGAACGCTTAGTTTGCATACCTCTACTACTTGTAGAATTTCCACTACGACTACCATTTCCGTAAAAAGTTCCAAACATATTTTTATGATTAGGCATAATTATTTATTTTTTAAAATTAACAAAAGACCTAGAAATAAAGCTAGGCACATATACATTTTTTTAGCATCTACTTGCGTAGACTTAGAACTACCATTACATCCACATCCGCTAGATTTTTCCACTATTTTTTCTTTTATGACATAATCTGGATTAGGAGGCAAAACTGGATTTTGTGACTGGTCACTAAAAAAACTCGCTAAAGAATACATATTTCCATAGAAGTCATTTTGTGAAGCTGGTTGCGCCCCAGCAGAAGCGTGGGGGTCTAAATCGTAAAATTCCCAGTCTAGTCCTGACGCTTGAACATCGTGCATTAAAGGTTCTGGCGTTTCTATTACGCTAGAATCTAGGTGCATTGAAGCCAAGTTACAACTACCTCCAATTGAAGGTATCGGCTGTCCTTGATTATCGTGCTGACAAGTTCCTAATGAAGTATCGTGCATTATTTTAAGTCGTTTAATTCAAAGCCTTCTACAGCATCATATCCAGTAAGATTTTCTACTGCGTAAAAGGTTTCACATCCAAATTTACCATCTTCAGCAATAGCACCACCATATTGAGAATTTATACGCTGTTGTGCGTATAAAACGCCTTCCGAATAATCTCCTAACTTTATAATTTCAGTAAGGTCTAATTCAGGCAGAACTTCTGGTACAGCATCAGAATCAGAACTCCATCCCTTTTCATATTCAGGACATAGCAAAGGTTCTTCTTCAGGTTGCTCTTGCTGTTGATTTTTTAAAAATTTATTTGCTACCAAAAGACCTACAATTACTAAGGCTAAAATGATAAGCGTAGTTTTTTGCATCTTCGTCATTTTTACTTTCTTTGCCTGTAAAAGTTAGAGTATAAAGCGGATTCAGGCGACCTAGCATATAGGTCATAGCTTGAAGGCTTTAAGACTGTTTTTACAGTAGGTTTAGCTGTCATAGTAGATACTCCAGCACCAGCTTTTAATGGGTCATAACCTTGTTTTCTGTAGTTCAAAACTTTTCCTTGAAAATCAGAAACTCCGATAGTACCAGCTCGGTAGCCACCTCGCTTAGTACCTTTTAATAAATCCATGTTTGCACCTCTAAATGTAGATGCTTCAAAAGGGTTTGTTCTAGCCATTTTTTTTAATTTAATTGTGTTAAAGTACCGAAAGCCTCCATACTTGGATATTGATAATCTGAAGCTCCTTGAATTATGATAGGTAAGTCTATTACTACCATGCTATATTTTCCTTGTGCATTCCCACTACTAGTACAGGTATCAGTACCTAATTGAAGTACAGTAAATACGTTGTTATCTAATGCAGAAAACTGACCTCCAAGCACACTAACTTGTACTCTATCGCCTACTTTTAGAGTATGACCTCCTATGTTTGCATAAGGCTCAGAATATCCGTTTACAATAGAATCGGCACTACCTAGTTCTAATGTAGCAAAGAAAGTTGTTGGAGCTACACCTTGCTGTGCTGACTTACCTTGTACTCCAGCCGAAGTAAATGGATTTCCCGATACTCCACAAGGGATTGGATTTCCGTTTTGGTCTTGTCTCATAGCACTACCTCCAGCATATCTAAAGCCATGAGTTGGATTTAAACTATTGCTAGTTGAGCTTCCATCACCTCCACCAATCATATCTATAGCCTCATCTATAGCATTAGTTATTGGCGAAGCCTGTGGTACATTCTTTAAAAAAAGTTCGTACACTAAGTATAAGATACCTCCGTAAATAAGTAATTTTTCTAATTTCATTATAATCTATCTTTTAGTAGAAGGTACAATACGAATACCAACGCTATTTTTCCTAAAGTTAATTTCATCTATTTCTAATTTTTCTAATTATAAAAACCAAACCTAAAAGACCTAATACTATACCTCCTACTAGCATCAGTTTTTTTCTTCTAGCCTGAGCTTCTTCTTCCTCTCTTTGTTTAAGTAATCTCTCAGCGTTATTATCTACTGTAGAGCTTAAATCACCAGTATCTAAAGTACCATCTTCGATTTGATTGATAGTAGATTTTACACTATTTACATAACTAATTTGTTGATTTACTTGAACTAACATATCATCATAATATGCTTTGGTATTTTTCCAAAATTCAGTTTCGTGACACGCCTTCTCTCGGCATCTACCATTTCCGCATCCAGCTTGGTCGTTATCTTTAAAAACAACAATTTTTTCTCGATTAATTGTAAGAGAACTTTTTATTTCAGCTAACCAAGATAAAATTTCATCAAGGTTAGTTTCAATATCAGTAAAGTCAGCAGATAAAATAGATTGATTAAAAGCTACAGTAATTTGAGCTGTAGAATTTTTAAATTCATCCCATTCGCTTGTACCAGTACCACCAAAAATACCCCTTTCGTTTAATAGAAAATTAGTAAACTGCGTTTTTTCATCGTCACTAAAATCTTTTTTTCTATTTCCTATGAGCTGACAAGTTTTATCTAAAACAGCTTGCATAACATCGCCACCGCCTTGTTGAAATGGTCTTGGCTCTAAGTCTAAAGTATTCTTTAAAGTATTAGTAAAGTTTGGAAATCTATAGTCTGTTCCTTTATATGTTATCGTCCAGCCTCTCATTTTTTAAAAAGTTAGTGGTAATCCAGATTTTTCCCAAATAGCTGTCATAAGCTGTCTTTCACTAATCGTCCAATGGTCTTCACCCATGCCCAAAAACGTCATCGTCCCTTTATCCATACCATGAGTAGCTACATAATTAGCAATATCATCATAATCTATACCATATAACAATTCACTATTATTAAATTGTACTGCATAAAAGTCACTTATATCTCCAGCGTACCATTCAAATAAGTTATAACCATCTTTAGTACCAAATTCTGCAAAAACCATTTGTAGTTGCGCACCATTTAAAGGCAATAGACCTACATATAGTTGAGTTTCGTTTGTACCACCACCAAGCATAGCTTGATATTGAGCATCAGCAATAATTCTAGCTTGTGGTTTAAAAGAATTTTCTTCAGAATTGTTTTCAAAGTCAGTACCGTCAATAGTAGGGGTATTATCTATAATTTGTTGAAGATTTTGCTCTTCAAAAAACTCAGATATATTACCACCTATGCTTTTAGCTACTGATTTAATAAGCCAGTAAATTAAAGCTAGAACAACGACAACCATTAGAAATTTAAGACTTGTCTTCCCAGCCTTAGACTTCATAAACTGATTTAGAATTACTGTAAACCCTTTCATTAGAAATTATTTAAAATATGAACCTCCACCTCTAGGGGAGTAACCTCTTACTAAACGCTGTTGACTTGGATTAGCTCTACGACCACTTGAACGTAAACCAGTTTTTACTGTAGTAGTAATTGGCGTACCCACTGCTGGAGTACCTGAAAGACCACTCATAACATCACCTACAAATGGAGGTGTATCTCCTTTAGAAGTTGTTACTGGACTAAATGGGTCTTGAGCTTGAGAATCAACATCATCAGTACCAGTTGGTGTGTAATTATCATCAGTTTCAGAATCTAAGTCTACTTCATCTGCACTACTACCAGCACCACCTCCACCACCACCACCAGAACCACCAGAACCACCGCCAGACATTTCGTCTACTAGAGGGTCAGTTTTTTTTCTAGGTTTGCGGTAAAAATAGATAATCAGAAGTAGAAGAAGTACGCCTATAGCTATATTTCTTTCTTTCTTACTCATTACCCTTGTGTTTGTCCGTCACCATTTGAAGTCATAGGCTTGCGTCTTGGACGCATCATATATACCATGTAAAGAATAGCTAAAACAGCAATCATCATAATATTTTGACGAGATAATAAATTCATTTTAAAAAAATTAAAAATTAAAAAATTAGCGTTTGCGTATAAAATATACTGCAACAGCTAGAGTTAAGACTGTAACCACGATGGCTACAATTCCTTTTGTAGATATTCCTTTCTTATCATCAAGTGGGGGTGTATTTCCGTTACCGCTAGGTGGTATATTTCCACCGCCACCACCTATAGTAGCTGGGGGCTGTTGAGACGGAAAAAATACAGGTAAAGCAGTTTCAGCAAATTCATTGATAAATTCCCCGATACCGCCCCAATTTATATTTGAACCAGAACCATTTTGCTCACCAGCATCAGGCTGTTGTTCTGCTAGGCTTTGGGCAACGCTACACATTTCTGAGAGGTTAACGCTAGTATCATATTGAGGTAATTCGCAAGATTCGTTTAAAAAATCTACTACACCACCTAAACTTAAACAGCATTGCTCATTATCACCTACGCTTTTATTTAAAGAAACTGTATCGGCTAGATATTGTTGGTCTGGAGTAAAAGCCATTTTTTAAAATTATTTTTTAGAAGTTGCAAAAGCAAAAACCATAATTACAGCTATTGCACCTATTATTGAAATTAATACCATTGGTGGTAAACCTAAAACTTTCTGAGATTCTAAAGATTCAGCTCTAAGGCGTTCTGCCTCTAACATTGCGTCTATTTGCTGTTGTTCCAATTCAGCTTGGGTTTCTAAGTTCTGTGCAGTCTGGTTTCCAGTTAGAAATTCTAAGTAGGTATTAGCTACAGAAAAGACACCATTTAGTAATACGATACCACCAGTTGCGGATTTTGTACCGCCTATAGGAGCATCAGGAGTAGATAAATCCACCTCTAATCCACCTGTATAGTTTGTTGCTTGATTATTATAAGGTACTTCAAGTACCTGACGTAGCGTTTCTTCATCATCAATAGCCCTAACGTCAGCTTTAATTGACGCTTTTGTATCTCCTTGCGGAGTACCACTAAGAAGATTCAAGCCCGTTAAATGAGCTTGAACCTCCGTAGGGTTATTGTCTACAATAAAATCTACTACATAGTTCGGGTCTGAATTAAGCTGGTCTAAGACCATTTGATTGCCTGAAGCCATAGTAAGTAAATTTTAAAAAATTATCCTTTAAGGAATCCTTCAACGAAGAAAGTAAGAGTAACAGTTTCAGAAGCTCCAACAACGATTTGGAAAGCTGTCTGTCCGTCTACTACTACACGCTCTTGAATCGTAAGAAGTTTTGAATCGAACTGCGTATTTCTACGAGCTTTTTGAATAATGTTTGGGTGAGTTACTTGACGACCATCAATAGAACAACGGATAATATCGAAGTTGTTTGCAAATTGAGAATTGTCTGAAGATACTTGGTAGTTGAAACCACTAAGTACGATTGGATTTCCATACGTTGATTCTTCAGTTGCACCTCCAGCACCTCCCACTGTATAAGTTACAGTTGAAACGTGACCAGTACCAGTTACCGTTGAAACGATACCAGTAGCATCGAAAATACGGAAAGTTTTTGTTGCGTTAGAGACTGCATTTGTAAGAGTACAAGTAAAGGCACTAACACCATCGGGATTTACTACTTTCATAGTTCTTTGTTTTGAATTTTATGAATATATTATGTAACATCATTGTTACTAGGCAATAATACGCATATATCCAAAGAAAGTTATTTTAAAAAATATATCATTTTTAAATTAAGTCGTTATCTTGGGTATACACTTTTTTAATAGGAGAAGATTTAACGACACCATTTGCTGTAGTGCTACGACTTTTTTTACGCATAAAAGCGTTTAACCTAGCCAACCCCCATGCTTGACGACTATTTGGTTTCCCTCCACTAATGGTGGGTCTATAGCTACTAGAATAAGCACCCATACCACGCCTTACTACAGCTTTTGCAGTTGGTACTGTAATTTTTTTAGAGGGATTTGCAGAATTGTAACGCTTGACTTTATTTTTTATAGAAGTATTAAGCCTTTCAGAAAATTTAATAGACTTTGCGCTACGTTTACTTTTAGCACTTCCTTTTACATTCTTTTTACTCCCCTTTATTCTGTCCTTTTTTGGAGCTGGAGTTTGAGAAAGCGATTTTTTACCTTTTCGTTTAGGCATTTTTTAAAAAATCTTTAGATTCTCCGTTTTTCATCCAGCCATTATATTCAGAATTTTTAATTTCTGATTCGTCAGGCATCTTATAAGAGCTAGTATCTAAAACTAAAAGAACTTCAGCTATTGTGCCTTTTTCTACTTCCAAGTACATAGCTGTATTTTGGTCTATAGTAAAATCACCCTCAATAACTACTAAAGGGTTATCGCTAGTTATATTCGTGTACATCCAATTTCTTTGCTCTAAACCACTTTGAATATCTGCACCACGCCTTACCGTTCCATCTAAATTAGCTCTAGTCCATTCAAAGGTGCTGTTATTTAATTGATTAAAAACTTGACCTTTCGGGCAAGAATAAAGCATTCTTACAACCTTTATGGGGTATTGAATAGTTGTACTTGCTAACGCATCGGCATTTGATATTGTACTTAATGCAAATTCCGTTGTCGGCTTTTGAGCATTAGGCTGTACGTTTAATGCTGTGTTCATACCTGAAGCATCAAAAACCCGAAATAAAACTGAAGCACCACCACTTGAATTATCAAGCACAATTTTAGTAGCAGATAAACCTAGCCCAAAGTATTTTTCCCTATCAAAGTTTAACTTATTATCCACGATGCGCAATATACCACAAATAATCAGGCAAGGCGATTAGACGATATATAAAATTTTTAAAACCACTTGCTCCAGAACTATTGGTAGATTTTTTAAGTTTAGATATTAGCAATACTTCAAAAAAATTGCCTTCTAAAATATGACCTA
>Ga0181379_1000653_pt1 | contig 16803 bp, 7 predicted proteins | sample 2SPOviralmetaG_FD_130115 | JGI IMG/M metagenome (GOLD analysis project Ga0181379, IMG submission 130115) | Marine viral communities from the oligotrophic San Pedro Time Series (SPOT) site, San Pedro Channel, CA, USA - 2 SPOT_SRF_2009-07-10 | ecosystem: Environmental > Aquatic > Marine > Strait... | reverse complement strand
AGCTTTGACAGGTGCTGCTAGAGATAGTCAAGGTAATTTACAACCGGGATCATTTAATCCCCTAGATAACTCAACTGGAGGACTTGGCATAATCTTGATGTTAAATCAACAGGATGGCAATGGTAATAGTCTTCCATCTGCCGCAAATGTAGATTACGCCAATCCAAGTAGCATTGTATATAAATTAAGCTTTGATTTATATGATGGAGGTAATCTTTTTAGAAGTTTTTCTAATATTAGACTTCAATGGGGTTATCCGGGAAATTAATAAAATAAATAAAGTATGTCAGGATTAGTTAAAGTAAAGTTTTACAACACTTTTTGGAATAAAAAAATTGTTTCGGATACTGGTGGAAATAATGCCAATGACTCTTATTGGCCAGGTTTACCTTGGAATCCAGTTGGTTATCCAACGTATCCAAATAATATGGATTTAGTTGATACAGCGAATTACGAAAAAAATTGGATAATAGAAGAGTCTAGGATAACTGGTGGTTATAATAATCAAATATTAGAAATAGGTGTTAAAGCTTATTTAAATGAAGTAAATACTACTCAAAGACATAGATTTAATAGTCTTATACATTCTGGTATTTTTAATGCAACTACCGGTGTTAATAGAACAAACGTATTCAGCGTAGGGGAGTCGATAAGTAAATCTTTAGAACCTTCTTTTGGTGAAATACAAAGAACTAAGTCGTATTCTAGTAATTTAATTATTTTTCAAGAAAACAAAGTTAGTCAATCTTTGATAGATAAAGATGTTACTTACACTTCAGAAGGTGGAACATCTACTCAACCTATTGGTGTTGTTTTAGGTCAAGTAATACCTTATAAAGGAGATTTTGGAATAGGGTGCAGTCCAGAAAGTTTTGCTGATTTTGGATTTAGAAGATATTTTGCTGACCCATATAAAGGCTCTGTACTTAGGCTATCTCAAGATGGTTTAACAGAAATATCAAAGACTGGTATGCAAGATTTTTTTAGAGACGAGCTTAATAAAATAACATGTACTCCTAAAACTTATCAAGTATCTAATACATCAACTACAAACCCCGGCGGCTTAGTTAAAGTGCCTGGAGGGTTAACTACTTCTATAACTACAAACACTACAGATGGTACAGACACAGAAGGTCCAACTTTATTTGAATATACTTCTAGCAACCCGCTGGCCTCCGGCGCAATGATAGATTTAACAATAGTTAACGGTGTTGTCACTGTTGCTACTGTTACATCAGCTGGCAGTGGATACGTTGTTGGAGACACTTTTACATATTCTGATTTTCAAATAGGTGGCTCAACAAACGTTGTTATTACGCTGCAAGCTAGTGATTTTAATTCACCTCCAGCTGGAGATTTTGAATTAATTTTAGGATCTGATTCACAATTTATAGAAATAGGCATGGTTGTTTTAGTTGCTGCTGCTAGTGGTGGTGGGTTTTTGCAAACTGGCGCCTTTGTTACTGACGTTAAATATACTTCACCTTACAAGGTTACGTTAAATAAACCTATTCCTAATTTATCTGAAGGCACTACTGAATTAAGGTTTTTAAAATCTGTTAAGGATAAAATAGTAGGTGGTTACGATATATATGATAGAGTTTATGTGATTAGCTTGCAACAACCAGCGTTGTCACCTACGGGAGAAGCTACTTATAAAACTCTTACATTTGATGAAACAGTTAATGGTTGGAACAGTTTTTACACCTACGCACCCTCTAACGCTTTTAGTTTACAAAACAAATATTACTCAACATCAAGCAATGGACTATGGAAACATCACGATAACTCTGTGATTAATAATAGAGGCACCTTCTATGGAGAGTATAGTAATTCTTATGTTGATTTTATATTTAACGACTCTCCATCGTCTAAAAAAGTTTTTCAAACAATTAGCTATGAAGGTGATAATGGTTGGCAAGTTGACTATTTTAAATCAGACATTCAACAAACGGATCCTAATTTACCTATAGTAGTTGACTCACAAGAGGTTTCCTACAGTGACAATAATAGTTACTTAGATACTACTGTTCAGGTAAAGAGCTACGATCAAGGTTTGTATATAGACCCAATCAATGGACAACCTTTTAGAGCTGGATTTAATAGAAAAGAAAACCTATATGTAGCAAATTTAATAAACAATAGCACAGTTAGACCTGGCGAAATTATTTTTGGTAATAATATAAGTGGTATAAAAGGTTATTTTTCCAAAGTTAAAATATCTACTGATAACTACACGGATGTGGGCGGATTAAAAGAAGTATGGTCTGTTGGTAGTAAAATCGTAAGATCATCATAATTAAATTAAATGAACAATATACAAGTAATAAAAAAAATATTAAGTAAACAGAATAAAGGAGTAAAGTTACTTGGAGATGCCACTAGTATTTTAAAAAACAGTGAATATCTTCCCATAAAGCATGAGTTTGCTGATCAAATTTATTTAAGACAAATGACAATAAAAAAAGGTATGGTAGTTGTAGGCGCCATACATAATCATTTGCATATATTTTTTTTATTAAAAGGGCACTTAACACTTTCAGACAAAGACACAGTTGAGGATTATGAAGGACCTTGCTATGTTATTTCTAAACCTGGTATTCAAAGAGCTGTTTATGCTAACGAAGATTCTGTAGTTGTAAATATACATAAAAACCCTACTAATACTAAAGATATAGATAAAATAGAAAGTGAATTAGTTTCTTTAAACATGAAAGATTATGAAAAATATATTAATAATAAAAAATAAGACATTATGGGATTTGGAGTAGTAGCAGCAATAGCAGCACCATTGGTTATTGGAGGAATAACTAAAGCTGTATCAAATAAAAGAGCTAATGATATGGAAGGTGATATACAAGCCGCTAATGGCGTGGTAGATGGTTTATTAAGAAACAGGGCCGATGTTGAAAATCCATATGCAAACGTTGAAGACAGAAGCGATCAAATAAAAAATCCTTTTGAAAATATAGGTGTAGCTACTCAAGCTGCTGAAATGCAGGCAGAAGAAACAGATATAGCTTTAGCTAATACTTTAAACACATTACAAGCTTCTGGAATGGGTGCTGGTGGAGCAACAGCATTGGCTCAAGCAGCCGCTAAAAGTAAGCAAAGTGTTTCAGCTACTATAGAAGCTCAAGAGGCTGATAACAGTAAGTTAAGAGCAGAGGGAGAGCAGCAAGCTCAAACAGCTAGACTAGCTGAGTCAGCTAGAGTAGAAGCGCTTAAGGGGCAAGGTAGTATCTTTGAACAGCAAATGAATGAAGATAGAATTAATGCTCAATTAGATAGAGCGTATGGAGAGAGTGATTTTTTAAGGAATCAACAACAATCAACAAGAGATGCCGGGGACGCCGCTTTAATGGCTGGAATAACTGGAAGCACAAGTGCATTGACAGCAGGTCTATCTCCAGGTGGAGCTTTAGCCGGGTAGATATTAAAAAATAAAATTATGAGTCAAAGAAAAGTAGGTTTAAAAGTAAGTGATTATTCCAATATAGTTCAAAATGTAAATGTTGCAACTCAAAATACAACAAATCTTTTATCAAGAGTAGCTAAAATGCAAGCTAAAGACAGAGCTGATAGCGAGAGGGCAATACAGATAGGTACTCAAACAACTAGTGATTTAATAAAAGAATTTGGTGATCAATTAGTTCCTTTAGAAGCTAATATGGATAAGGCTTTAAAAGATGCCATTAGGCAACAAGCTGTTATAATAGGTGAAGCTAAGGCGAAAGCTAGTAAACCTGGAGCCACACAAGCTGATAGAGATGCTCTTGCTATAGCTGAAACAAACGGCAGGTCTACTTTAAAAACTTTAGGTACTTGGGTTGTTAATAGTGCTGCTGAGCAAAATATATACGCACTACATCAACAAGCTGTAGCAACTAATAGTACTGTTAATAGACTAGACAACGAAGCTTTATTAGATAATGATAAAGTTAATTTTTCTACAAGAATGGCGTCAGGACTAGCGGATGCAGTAAAAATAGATATGACGACTGGGAGTCCAATTATTACAGCTGGCTATTATGCAAGTGAAGAAGATAGAAAAAATGGAAAAATAACTGATTTACCAGCTAGAGATTTAGGAGCAGATATAAAAGCTTTTAATCTAACAGGAACTAATTTAGCTAGTCATGTTATAACTAATGAACAAGCTTTAACATCAAAAGAGGGTTTTCAAAAATTAGACGACTTAGTTAGAGGTTTTGGTGTTTTTACACCAACTGTATCTATAGAGCAGAATTGGGATAGAAATACCAATTCAAAAACCTCTAAAAAAGTATCAAAAGCAAATGACATATATAAGAACTTAATAACTAATCATAAAGATGTTTTGTTATCACAAACTACACTTAATTTCGGTAAGGATTGGGATCAATTAAACATGTTAAATATGCTTCCGCCAGATAGTAAGTTTAAAGGTATAAACTGGTCCACGTTTAATAATGAAAACGCTAAAGCTGGAGCAGAGGCATTAAACAAATTAAGCGCCACGGAAATGCCAGATAAAGACCCTTTAAAAGATGGTATTCAAACAACTATTACTGAAGAAAGATATTTAGAGCTGCGAGGGGAAATGAGAAATGAGGGTGCAGATGGTTTAGCTAGGTTGATACAAATGAAAAGAGGTAATCCTACTGATACTGTAATAAACGAACAAGAAATACAGGGTTTTTATAAAAAAGATGGAAAGTTCACTCCTGGAGGTATTCAAAGTCTTAATAAGAAATTTGCTAACAATTACAAACCAGCATATAAAGAAGTGACTAGAACTTTTGGTGCAGATGGCTTTGGAGATTTTGTTGAGGTAGTTAGACAAAATAAAAAGCTATACGGTGTTGAGAATAAAACCTTGAAGACAGGTAAAGAAATGATAGATTTAATCAAGGAAAAGTACAAAGCAGATGGAAGTGGTAGAAGAACTGTCAACGGAGTAGAAGAGACTTTTGTAACAGATGAAGATATAAAAACTTTCTTAGGAGATCAGGTTCAAGAAGAAGTATTATATTCTTACTCAGGCGTCGGTCTTGAAGACATGAAAAAAATGGAAGTATTTGCAAACCCTGCTTTTATGAGTTTTGAAGATGATGGAAATGGAAATACTGTTTTATCACCTGATGGAAAACAATATGTATTTAGTATGTTAAACGTTACTCCATATGAAGCTGAAACTTTTAATGATCCTACTTCAAGAACTCAACTAAATCTTGATTTTACGGACTATCCAATTATCAAAACTAAATTATAGAAATTAAATATATGACAATAGAAACTGATCCAAAAAGTTATAAAGATATATATAATTTTGCAACAACTAATGTAGGTGCTGATGGACAACCTCTTTTCTCTGGTACTATAGAAGAATTTGAAAATGTAATGAAAGACAAAACAAAAGCTTTTTCATTCCACGCTAAAATGGTTGAGTCTGATTTACTGAAGGATAATAATGTAAAATTTTCTGATTTTTCTACAAACTATAATTTACCTTACCAAATTGATCAAACTGTTGAGTCTCCAATGTTAACAAAAGTTGATTTAAAAGAAGGTAGCAAAGCTGTTCAGTCTAGTTCAATAGAAACGCCTGATGAAGTTGAGAAAAACTTTATAAATAGAGAAAATAAAATAAATATAACCTACGCTAATGAGTTAAAATCGATAGAAAAGCAATTAAAAAATAAAGAAATAGATAAATATAAGTATGATTCTCTTATAAATAATTTAGAAAAAAATAAATCAAAATCAGTACAGAATAATATAGAAATAAAAAACGAAGATTTAAATAGGCCAACATCAAATCCTTTAATAAACTACATGGATTATGATAAAAATGGAAAACTAGAAAAGAAAACAGTTGGTATTCATGACTGGGCTTACAGACAGAAAGACGACGGAGAATTAGACTTAAGTAAAAGTAATTACTATTTTAAATTAAATCCATCTAGACAAAAAGAAGATTTTGTACCTTTTTTAAAGAACCAATATCCTGGTTACAAGTTTGAATATAAAGATCGTTTACCTGGAATTGGTATAAATAAAGAGAGTAACGCACAATCATCGCAACAAAACGGAATTCAAGTTACAAACGAAGAAACTGGAAAAACTACTTTTGTTAGTTTACAAGGAAACGATATTTATAAACAAAAAAATGAACTAACAAGTTTTATAAATGACAACGGTGTAAATGTAACTCAAACAGTTTTAAACATTAGTAATCAAGCTAAAGAGGTAACTAAAATAGTAAACACTCCTTATAATCCTGAATCTCCAAAAAGTGGTGGAATAGCATTAAACGAAAGTGATAAAATTCAATTATCTAAATTTGGTACTTTTAGTAGTAAACCTACTGAGATTGGTGTATTTCCAGAGTTTATACCTAACCCAAGCCTGTTTGTTGGTGAAAAAGTAAAATATGCTCAAAAATTGTTTGAGCAAGGAAAAATATCTGAAAAGGCTGCTAAAGACCCTTATGGAGATGGATTTGATGAAATTCAAAAGTACATAAGAATTAATGAAAGCTTTGATATAATAACCCGTAGAGTTACAGGTCCTCAAGCCAATTATTTAAACTATATATATGATGCTAAAAAACCCGGAGATGCTATTGGTTATGCGCCAGGCTCTGTGCCTTATGCCGGAGTTGGATCTAAAATATATAACGATACAGAAATGTCTTTATCTAGTGCAAGATTAGAAAACGGGCAAGCTAAACCAACAAAAGAAGAGATAGAGAATCAAGTTGCTAGAAAGCTATATGAGATAGACAAAGGAAAAGCTACAGACTCACACTGGGATGCATATTTAAAAGATAATCCAAAGTTTATTGCTAGTAAGATAAGAGGTTCTCAAATAATAGAATCAGACGCTAATTTAAGAAAGTCAGTAGAATTACAAGAATTAAATAAAATTGAACTACTAAATATAGAAAACCCTAATAATGAAGATAATTTATTAATAGATTATTTTCAAGATATATATAATGACGTTAGCAAAGATTTTCCTACTTCTAGTGGTGAAATGATTAGATTTAAAAACGGTAAAACAGTTTCTAAATCTTTATTTAATCAATATGAAAATGCTATAAACGGTAGAAACACTAGGATTGCCGTTATGCAGGGTAGAAGAAATGAGTCTTGGAGGCTTCAAGATGAAACGAATGATATTAATTCTTCTTGGGATTTACTTAAAAGAGATTATGATACATGGAGACAATCAGGAGCTTTATTTCTAAACACGTTTGCTGACATAGGCGTAGGAATCACATACCTTGGCTCTAAGGTAGCTAAAGTTGCTGGTGTTGCTATGACATCTTATTTAGAATTTGGAAGTGATGGGGAGTTTAATTTTGATGAAATGTGGAAAAGCTACGATGATGCTTTTGCGGACTGGGGTCAAGAGTGGACTGACAAAAAAGAAGAAATAACTAATTCTTATCAGAAAGAAGTAGGTTTTCATCAAGATAACTGGGGTGGAGCAAGCGCTTTTAGTGGTAATTTTGGAGGTTTTATGGCTCAAGAAGTTGCTAGACAAATACCTATACTAGCAACGATGATGGCTACTGGTGGCACTGCTGGACCTTTACTTATTGGAGCTTATTCAGCTGGAGATCACTGGATGCAAGATGACATGAGAGAAAGAAAGACTGGTGTTTATGAAAACGAGTGGATGCAAGCCGCTTCTGCTATTGGTTATGGAGCTTCAGAAGCTGTATTTGAGAGATTAACAACTATACCCATATTAAAAAGAGGTCAAAAATTAATAGGTGAAATGGGTGAAAGAAGTATCTTCAGCTATAGAGAGGGTATGAAGAGATATTTTAAACAAGAATTAAAAAACGTGCCTCAAGAAGGTATAACAGAAGCTGTTGGTGAAGGCTTAACTCAGATAACTCAAAACATGATAGATGGTAAACCTTATTTAGAAGGTGTTGATCATGCTATGTTTACTGGAGGTGTATTTGGTTTTAGCATGTCTGCCGCTCCTTTTATAGCTGGCGCAGCTGCTCAAGGTTTTACTGACTATGATTCGATGAAAGAGTTTAGAAGTATAAGTGTTACGTTAGACTCTCAAAGAAGATCAAGACAAGCTTTAATTGAAAAAGGAATAGATGTAACAGCTCAAGACAATATAATACAAGATTTAGAAAGTCAACAAAGAGTATTACTTGATAAAAAGTTTAATCAAATATCTACTACTCTTAGTAACCAAGCTATGAATTCTTTAATGAATAATACTAGTGAACAAGAATTAATAAGAGTTGAAGTTAAGAAAATAATTGATGATACAAGTTTATCTAAAGAGGTAAAACAGGAACAATTAAAACTTCAAAAAAATAGATTTGACAATTTACAGTATGATTCTGGTACATGGAAAAACGCTGGTGCTTTTGGTAATGACTTTAAGTTTTTAAAAGATCAGGATGTAGATAGATACAATAAAATAATTGAACAAGCGAAATTAGATTTAAAAGCAAATAAAAATAAAACAGATGATTTGCAACAATCTGCTATTCAAGCTCAAGCATACGATATTTATGTTGCTCAAGAAATAGATAACAATTTTGAGGTGCAAAGCGCGCTAAATAAATCTAAAGGTTTAAACATATCTTTACAAATGTTTAACACAAATAAAGAGGCTGCTGCGGGTATAGACAATATACTAGAAGAAAGAATTAAAAAACTAAAAGATTCTGGCGCTAGTGAAATTGAAATATCTAATACTAAAGATCAATTTAAAAAATTAAAGGAAGATTTAAATAAAGGTAACAATGGTGTTGAAATACCAGGGTTAAATAATGACGCAAATTTAAGTTTGGTATTTAAAGAAAACGCTATTAAAAACGACAAAAGACAAGTAGGTTTACATGAAGTAGGACACACTATATTTACTGAATTAATAAGTAGAGATTCAAAAGATTTTATACCTTTGGCTAATACCATAGTAGACTATTTAAGCATGTCAGAAAAGGGAAAAGATGTGTTAACTAGAATAAGGAAAAGAGATTCTCAAGTTGACACTATGGCTGATGAACTTGTTATGAACTTTTTAGAAGAGGTTGGTAATAAAAACGTGCCACTAACACCTGAACTTGCTGTTCTTGTAGGTCAAGGCATGAATGAGGGTATGATGAGTGCCACTGATGGAGAATTTAAATTTGATTTTAAAGGATCAACCGATGCTTTAGCTTCTTTAATTAGTTTAGGAGAGTCAATAGCTTCTGGTAATTTAACTAAAGAGCAGGTATCTCAAATAAAAGAATCAGGTGTTTTTACTCCAGAACAAAAAATTGTTGAGGTTTTAGAAAATGAGTTAAAAAGTTCTGGAACTATAAATGAAACGGCAGCAGAAAAAAGTTCAAGAAGAGATTTAAGAGAGACTAATATAAAGGATATATACAACCTATATGCTAGAGATAAAGATAACAATGAGTGGAAAGAGTTTTTAGAAAGTGATGAAGGTAATCAAGTTATGCAAGATTTAATTGTAGATTTTTTACCAGAAATACAAGCTATAGCTAAGGGAAACATTGATCTTGTTGCTGAAACATCTGGTCCTTTAATTGCTCATATAAAAGCTTTTAATCCTTCAGAAAATAATGATTTAGCAGGCTATATAGGAACTTACTTGAAGCTAAAAGTAGGAACTGCTAGAAAAACTTTAGCTAAGGGGGAAGCACCTAAAGATGTTAAAACTAAAAGATTAGATGTACAAAAAGAAGGAGAAAGAAAGCTTGACATAGCGGCAGATGAGGTTGTAGAGATAAAAGAAGAATTAAACATGAGGCAACTCATGGGTATTGAAGAAGGTGGTAACGCTTATAATAAGGTTTTAAAAGTTGCTCAATCTGTAGTTGGTGGTAAACTTCCTAGTTTAAAATATACTAGAAAAAAGAAAGGTCAAGCGGATCAAGTAGTAAGTCTTCAAGATGTTAAAAAAGTTTTAGCAGATCCAAAATCCACAGCTAAGGATATAAATCAAGCTAATATAGATCTTGCTAGAATATATAAAGAAGTTAGACAGAACTTAGCTAACGATTACTCAGATGCTCTTGTTGATACTATATTAGATGATATGGGTACTGGCAAAAGCTTTAATGACTATTTAATAAAAAACAAAAAAGCTATACTAAAAGGTTTTCCTATATCTGATTTAGTGGCTATGGAAAGATTATCTAATCAAAAAATATTTGCTAAAGTTGATAAGAAAAATTTAAGCCCTACAGAAATAGCTAGATATGAAGGTACTGGTAGATTAATAACTACAAGTAAGACTTCTGGCCCAACACTGTACAGTAGACAAACACCTTCTGATGCTATGTTTTTAGAGTTTTTTAATAAAAGAGGTAGAAAGTTAGCTTTAGCAAAGAACATATCAAGTCAACTAGGTTTTGATGCTAGCATGCAAGAAATGTCTAAGCAAGATACTATAGATAAAATTACTTTAGGCAACCCAGATATGAAATGGATGGCTGCTGAGCAGATGTTGAACACTTACGCTCAAGCTATAGATCGTGGAACTAATTTTAAATTCTCTGGAAATATTAAAGAGGCTTTAGGTTCTGAAAAAGCTTATAATACTTTTGCTAAAAATCAAGGCTTATTGTTTACTAATATAATAAGCATAGGGGCAAATACAGGTTGGTCAAATGAAATTAAAGATCTTAAAAAGCAAATTAGATTTGCTGTTGAAAGTACTTATGAAGAGTCGCTAAGCAAGACAGAAATTACTTCATTAACTAATTACTTATCAAAAGTAATGATTCCTTATTCTAAACAAATTAATACCTACAAGGATGTTGATTTAGACGTTGTAGACTACATAAAAGAGGTGGAAATGGCTGATGAAGACAAGTCTTTATCTAAGTTCGCCGGTTTAGATAGAACAATTACTAGTCTTTTTATAGATGAAGTAGGTGAAAATAAAGTAAAACAAAAAGAATTTAATCCATTGCTTGCAAAAGCTATGTTAAAGAACGGTTATTATAAAGGAAAGAAAAATCAACTAATAGCCGATATGATAACTTATCAAGGCATGTTTAACAGTGGCGTTGATCCACTTAAAATGGTTAACGGCAAATATGTTAATCAAGGTAGGTACATGACATATGCTAATAAAGATTTTTTTGTTAGTGAGTTTTTAACAGAAGCATTTGGAGTTACTAAATATAATAGAGGCAGCGTTGAACTTTTTAAGAAAAATAAAGACTTTAAACTTAAAGAAGGTGAAAAGCCTAGTGATTTTTTAGTTATAGAAATAGATGGTAAAAGCGAAATGATTAAATCGCCCCCTATGACAGCTCAGGTTGTTACCGAGTCTATGATTGGTGATAACATGTCTGAAGAAGAAAAGGCTAAAAGAAAAGCAGATTCTGATAGAGCTTGGAACTATATAACTAATATGTATAGAACTTTAGGTGAAATGAAAACTGCAGGAGTTGCTACTAATGAAAACATAGCTATGATAATGGCTGGAGCTGGTGCTAACATGAAAGGGCCAATAAGAGCTGCTGCTATGTTTAGGTATGCTGCTTTAAATCCTCCCACTACAGATTTAAGAGTCAACGGAGAAAAACAATTTGAATATGAGCATGGGATACCAGCTACTGTTATAAATGTTTTACTAGCAGATGCTTTAATTAATGGAAATACAGACATTGACTTAAAAGAATTAAAAGACAGTTATTCAGTTGGCGCTATACACGTTGCTATGAATGATAATTTTAGTATGTTCTTTAAGTCTAGAATGCCTTTTGATTATAAAATAGGTGATTTACCTTTAAAAAGATGGTATAATAACTATACTACTGGAGGAGATGTTCATGCTGTTTTAGATATTATTGATAACGTTGAATATGGTAAAGCTGAAGCTGATCTATGGACCAGCATACAGGAAGCTGCTAAGGTGAATGAGGTTACAATGTCTAATAGTGTAACTAGTGAAGGAATGAAACAAAGTAGTAATGGAGAGGTAATATCTTACGCTAACACTATTGACGCTGCTTTAGCTGTTGCTAGAGATCCAAATGCGCCTATTAAAAAAATAAGGATATTTGATTTTGATGACACTTTAGCTACTACAAAAAGTGATATATTATTTACATCACCAGATGGAACTAAAGGAAAATTAAATGCTGAAGAGTTTGCTAGTAACGGTAAATCAATGCTTGACTTAGGTTTTGAGTTTGACTTTAGTGAATTTAATAAAGTCACTGATGGAAAACGTGGACCTTTATTTAATCTAGCTAAAACAATTAGAGACGCTAGAGGCAATGAGGATTTATTTGTATTAACAGCTAGAGCTCCTGAAGCTCAAACAGCAATATATGAATATTTAAAATCACAAGGTTTAGAATTTAAGATAGACAATATAATAGGACTAGGTAACTCAACAGGTGGTGCTAAAGCTGCTTGGGTTATAGAAAAAGCTGCAGAAGGTTATAATGATTTTTATTTTGCAGATGATGCTACTCAAAACGTTGAAGCTGTAAGAGATGCTTTAGATCAAATGGATGTTAAGTCTAAAACTCAATTAGTAAGAAAAAACGAAATTAAATTTAGTAAAACAAATAGTAAAAAATTAGACTGGAAAACAGACGAAGCTGGAAATATAAAAACTGCTTTTGAAATAGGAGGTAAAAAATATAATTTTAATTTAGATGCTAGAGACAGTCAAGGTTCTTTTGATGTAGAATTTAACTTAGGAGGTAGAATAGATATTACCGGCACTGGTAATGCTGTTAAAGTTATTAGAACTGTTTATGATGGCTTGTTAGATGTTATAGAACAAAATCCTAAAATAAAAAAACTTGAGTTCTCTTCTCTTAAATCAGAAACAAGTAGAGTTAAGCTATATACTACGTTAATGGATAAAGTTGCTAATAAATTAGGATGGAAGACAGATGTGTGGGAGGTTAACGATTTTATTGGTGAAAATAGTAGTTATGATTTTGAAATAGCTAAACCTAGAAAAAAGCAAGTAGCTCCAGTTGAAAAAGCACTAAATGTCATAGACGTTAAATCAAAAGTTCAACAAGATAAAATAGAATTTAAGAATAGTGCTAGTGAAGATTTTAACAAAATATTAGAAGATACTAGTGGTATAGAGTTTTATAAAACTTATTCTGATTCTAAAGCTAGATTAGTAGGTGATAAAAACCAGAAAAAAAGATTATTACCTTATTCAGCCGAAGATTTTGAAGGATTGATATATCCGTTATTAGGCAAGGGAAAGCAAGGTGAAGGACATAAAAAATTCTTTGAAAAGAACTTGTTTGAACCTTTTGCTAGAGCAATGGAAAATATGTCTATAGCTAGAATAAACGTTATGGACGATTTTAGAAAACTTAAAAAAGATCTAAACATACCTAGCGAGTTGAAGAAAAAAAATGACACTAGCTTTAGTAATGAAAACGCTGTTAGAGTTTACATATGGACAGCTTTAGGTGAAGAAGTACCTGGATTATCTAAAAGAGATTTAACAGAACTCAACAACATAGTTGCTAATAACATGGAGTTAAAGTCTTTTGCTGAACAAGTTTTAATGATTAATAAAGGAAAATATGTTTCACCTAAAAGTGATTGGCTAGGTGGTAATGTAAGTTCAGATTTACTTGGTAGTATAAACTCTTTAAACAGAGAAGAATATTTAAAAGAGTGGATAGAAAATAAAAACTTAATATTCTCAAAAGAAAATTTAAACAAACTTGAAGCTATACACGGTCCTAAATATAGAGAAGCTTTAGAAAACTCTTTAGCAAGGATGCAAGCTGGTAGCAATAGAATAACTGGACAAAATAGAATAGCAGGAAAGTTTTTAGATTATTTAAACAACTCTCAAGGTGTTGTCATGTTCTTAAATATGAAGTCTGCTTTATTACAAACTATATCGTCAGCAAACTTTGTTAATTGGAGTTTTAATAACCCAGCTAAGGCAGGTTTAGCATTTGCTAATCAACCACAGTATTGGGCTGATTTTATGGAGTTAATGAATTCAGACTTTTTAAAAGATAGAAGAAACGGATTAAGAATAAACATTAGTGAAGCTGAAGTTTCAGAAGCAGCAGCTAAGTCAAAAAACAAAGCTAAAGCAGCTGTTAGTTGGTTAATTCAAAAAGGTTATGCTCCAACACAATTTGCTGATAGTTTTGCAATAGCTTCTGGAGGAGCAACTTATTTTAGAAATAGAATAAATGACTTAATGAAAAGAGATTCTAAAATGACTGAGGTAGAGGCTAAGAAAATAGCTATGAGAGAGTTTAGAGAAATATCAGAAAAGTCTCAACAATCTAGTAGACCAGATAAAATATCACAACAACAAGCTAGTGATGTAGGTAGATTACTATTGAACTGGGCTAATACTCAGCAACAATATGTTAGAATTCAAGCGAGAGCAGTTCAAGACTTAGTAAATAGAAGAGGTGATGCTAAAGAGCATATTAGTAAAATAGCTTATTATGGCATTGTTCAAAACTTGTTATTCAACGCGGCTCAACAAGCTTTATTTGCTTTAGGTTTTAACGATGAAGATGACGAAGAGGTTATAAATCAAAAATACGTTGATGTTGCTAATGGAGCTGCTGATGGTGTTTTAAGAGGTATGGGTATTGGAGGTCATTTAGTTTCTGTTAGTAAAAACGTAGCTTTAGATATATACAAAAGATCAGGTAGAGACAGACCTGAATACACTGATGCTGCTTGGAAAATGATACAGGTAACACCTGTAGTTTCATCTAAAGTCTCTAGACTTAAGCAAGCTCTTTGGCAATTCGATTCTAAACAGAGAAGACAAGACATGATTGATAAAGGATTTAGCTTAGATAATCCAGCTTATGATGCAGTAGCTAAAGTTGTTGCTGCTACAACTAATGTTCCACTTGATAGAGCTATGACTAAATTTGATAATATAGAAGCCATGTTAAGTGATGAGACAGCTTTGTGGGAGGATATTGCTCTATTCGCAGGCTATTCAACTTGGATGTTAGAAAGTTCTGCAAATAAAAAAGCTAATAGTAGCTCAAGTAAACAAAAAAGTCCTTTTGCTAAAAAAAGTAAAAGTAAATCTAATCCTTTTGCTGTAACTAAAAAGAAAAAATCTAATCCATTCGCTGTAAAATAGGAACAAAAAGAACTGGGCACCATACCCAAAGTTCCTGTAACCAAAAAAGGGGAGGTCATTACGACTTCCCCTTTTTATATTTTAAACGTTACAGTACTCACAAATACCGCCTAGACAAAGTCCGCACATATCATTTTATTTTAAAATTTATAAGTAATTCCAACAGCTACAAAAAATCCTCCGCTAGCTATAGCTAATGTATTAGGATTTAAATCAAACTGTGGTGCATGTGGATGCCACATCATATATGAGGTTCCAGCTGTCATTAAACTAAGACCTCCTATTAAAGCTAATTTTTTCATTTATATAGGTTCATATTTAAAGTTTCTTACAACATACTCTGATACTGGATGATTGTTTATATCCACATTCGCGTCTACATGAGCGTTTATTTTAACGTTCATAGTTTTTCCATGGTATTCTGATAGAACTTTTTTATCTGTTATAGCTCTAACTACTTTACCATTATATGATATTTCAATAACGTCTTTAGTCCATAAGCAACCAAACTTGTTAAAATGTTTAGATGGATTTTTCCAACCTAGCCAGTGTGTTTTAGCACCTAAACTATAGTTGTCAGGTTCTTTTCCGCAATGAAAATTTGTTTCTACTTTCCAAAACCCTAATGGATTTTTAATATTAAAATGAAAAAAGTTTTTACTATTTCCTGAATAAGCCTCAAAAACATCTATTTCAGGCGGCCAACTCTCGTGTGGGCTCATCCAAAAAGCAGGCCAAAGATTCTTACCGGTAGGTAATTTCGCTTCTAGTTCAAAATATCCATATCCAAATTCTTCTTTACAAGATACTAAACCTACACCTATTGGAATTTCAAGTTCTGTTAATTTTGAATTATAATGAAGTGTCTTACCTTTGAATGTTTTTGGATTATATTGAGTTTTTAATATTAATTCATTTTTATCATTAATATCTATTGCCGTTTTATCATAGTAGCAATAAGTTTTATTAGGGTGATATATACCCCATTTTTCTTTTGGTAGCCAATTATAATTAGCCCATTTTATATTTGCCATGTTATTTTATGTTATTTCACAATTATCCCCTGCACAAGCTAATTCCCCTGCAAGATCTGTTTCATCTTCTGTTTCTACAATTTTACTAAGATCAACATCTTTAAGATGTTTCATAGCCATATCGTATTGTACTTTGCTTATGTCTTCAAATGGTGCTTGAGTATATGTACCACCATCGTAAGGCAAAACAGATAAGCCATTATAGTGATCTCTATTTTCCCACATCCATCTTCCGGCTTGATCCCACTCTTCTTGCTTTAAACTAACTGTAGCTGAAACATTGTGAGTATTAGATCCTTTTCTATGACCAGGTACAATCCACTCTTGAGCAACTTTCTTTATTCTTTCAAACAAGTCAAATGGTGACTCTAATCTTAATATAGAACCTTCAGGTGCTTTTTGTGGTATACTAATTACAGCAGTGTCGTGAGGTCTAAAAAACTCATCTTCAACTAATTCAGGGTGATGTTTAGATAAATGCTTATACATAGATTCATTTTTACCAACTCTAATCCTACGTGTATAATAATCATTATGCCATGCGTGAATACCAGATGAAGTTCCTAGCGCCAGAGATGTTGTCCCAGCAGGCTTCACGGTTGTACATCTAGCTGCGGGTTTAATACCAATTAACTTAGCTAGTTTTTTGTTT
>Ga0181379_1000650_pt1 | contig 16832 bp, 13 predicted proteins | sample 2SPOviralmetaG_FD_130115 | JGI IMG/M metagenome (GOLD analysis project Ga0181379, IMG submission 130115) | Marine viral communities from the oligotrophic San Pedro Time Series (SPOT) site, San Pedro Channel, CA, USA - 2 SPOT_SRF_2009-07-10 | ecosystem: Environmental > Aquatic > Marine > Strait... | reverse complement strand
TCCTAATCCTAAAGCTGCATTCACTGCTCCATCAGGATGAACGAAAGTTGGAGGGTTACCCATAGTTGACCAACCACCCTTGTCACTAGCTGAATACGGTTTGATCGCATAATCTGTATCTCTGGCTGCTAATTCAGGTTTGTATTGATGACTTAAAGACATCATAAAGTTAGTATCACCAACCATGGTTCCATAAGTAATCGAGAATTCTTTACCTTCGTCTACAGCTCCAGGTATACCTTTTCCAGCAAGGTTTACTCTAAGTCCTTCGAAAGTAGAATCAGTGATGAAATTTACCACTCCGGCAATTGCATCTGAACCATAAGTCGCTGCTGCTCCCTCTTTCAAAATCTCTATTCTGCTTAAAGCACCCATTGGAAGGTCATGTAAATTTACAGATCTTCCCGCACCTGTTCTTAAAGGAACAGTCACTTGACGCTTTCCATTTATTAAAACCAAAGTTCTTTGGGTACCAAGACCTCGCAAATTAATATTTGCAATACCTTCTGCACCATTAGAACCGAATTGGTTAGATTCACCATCCATACCAGAACTTCCAGGAACCATCTTGACCAATTCTACAATGTTAAGATTTCCTTGAGCAGAAATAGTTTCTGCATCGAAAGTTGATATTGGTGAGCCAGAGTCGATAGGTGTTCCTTTAATCAAGGAACCTATCACTTTAACTTCTTCGTCTTGAGCAAAACTCAAACTCGAAAAAAACGAGAGCAGGGCTCCCGTAAGCAATACTTTTTTAAACATTTTTATCCCCCCTTGAGATATTTAATATGTAAACGAATAGTACCCTAAAATTCTGTCCTAAGTCGAGTAATTGAGAAAAAAATAATCAGTGTAAAAATAATGGTTGTTATAATAATGAGAACGATTATCATTTAGACTTAATCCTGGTTTGACAGTCTTTTAAGAGGTAAGAATGAGATCCACACAGTCTTTAATTATTATTTTTATAGTATTTTTTTATTCCAGCTGGATGCTTTCAGCAGAGGTTAATGTTTACACATCAAGACATTATGATTCCGATGAAAAACTTTATGAAGATTTCACAGATTTAACTGGCATAAAAGTCAATATTATCTCCGCAAAAGGTAAAGCCTTAATAGAAAGATTGAGGTCCGAAGGAAACAACTCTCCTGCTGATTTATTCATTACAGTTGATGCTGGCAATTTATGGAAAGTTCAGGAATATGGTCTTTTTCAAAAAATAAAATCAAAAAAAATTGATGCCATCGTGCCAGCAAAGTTTAAAGGCAAAAATAATGAATGGGTGGCCTTGGCAAAAAGAGCTAGAGTCATTTTCTATAATCCAGAGAATCTTTCAAACAATGATATTCAAAATCTAAGTTACGAAGACTTAAGCTTGCCTAAATGGAAAGACAAAATTGTCATAAGAAGCTCGAACAATATGTACAACCAATCTCTGGTTGCCTCAATTATTGCCAAAAAAGGAGAGAAACATGCTGAAAACTGGGCCAGAGGCTTTGTAAATAATTTTGCAAGAAAACCGCAGGGTAACGATCGAGCACAAATAATTGCTGTAGCTAATGGCGAGGCAGACTTAGCAATTGCTAATAGTTATTATCTTGGCTTTATGCTTTCTGGAACAAAAGGAGAAAAACAACTTGCCGCAGGAAAAAAAGTTAAAATTTTATTTCCCTCTCAGGATTCCGATGGCGCCCATGTAAACATAAGTGGCGCGGGTATTTTAAAAAGCTCAAAAAATTACGATAATGCGCTTAAATTTCTTGAATTCATGCTTTCAGAAAAAGCTCAAAAACACTTAGTTGATAATACCTACGAATATCCAGTTAACACGAACGTTAAACCAAATCCTTTAATTGCCCAGTTTGGTACGAGCTTCAAAGAAGACGAGGTAGATGTTTTAAATTTTGGTCTTTTCAATGCAAATGCCTTAAAACTTATGGATAGAGTAGGCTGGCAATAACTGATAAATTTTTGAATTTTTTCTGTTTGTCTTCACAATGAACTCATGGTTTTTGAAAAGTTCAAAGTCTTCACTTGGAAATTCGTCACATTCTCGTTTTTTTTAGTTTTCCTGCTACCAACTGGTTTTGTTTTACTAAGTTTATTTGGCGAATACAATGATAATTGGCAACATTTAATAGACTATGTCATCACAGATTATGTTTTTAATTCTCTTTATTTAATCCTTGGCGTATCTTTTATTTCACTAATTTTAGGAGTTGGATCAGCCTGGCTAGTTACAAATTATGAATTCTATTTTAAAAATTTCCTAGAATGGGCTTTAATACTGCCACTGGCAGTTCCGCCTTATATCCTTGCTTACTCTTTTACAGGACTATTTGATTCCTATGGAACCATAAATGAAATTTTAAGGGCGGCTTTTAATCTAGGTAACGACGTTATTATTTTTCCAAATATAAGAAATATATTTGGGGCAATTATTGTTTTTTCATTTACTTTGTATCCATACATCTATTTGACAGCAAGAATGGCTTTCATCAACCAATCTAAATCTCTGATTGAGGCAGGTAAGATTCTTGGTCTAAATGATTTCATGGTTTTTATAAAACTAGGTATCCCGCTTATAAGGCCGGCCATTGTAGCTGGCTTGGCTTTAGTAATAATGGAGACATTGTCTGACTTTGGTGCAGTAGAACATTTCGCAGTCCAAACTTTTACCACAGGAATATTTCGGACTTGGTTTGGGATGTATGACTTAAATACTGCGATGCAGCTTTCAAGCTTTCTTTTAATTTTCGTAGCCTTTTTTTTATTTTTAGAAAGATATGAAAGAAATAAGCTATCTTATTCTTATGGCAGTTCTTCCTTTAAAAAAACAAGCCCACAAAAGCTGAAAGGAATTTCTAATTATTTGGCTTTCACCTTTTGTTTTTTACCTATTTTTGTTGGTTTTATTTTGCCAATTCTAGAGATTTCATCTTGGGCAATTTTTTATACATCAGATAATTTCTTTTCAGATAAATTCATCAGTAGCTTCCTGAATACTATTTATTTGGGATTCCTTGCAGCCATTTTTTGTACGTTTTTCTCACTTGGACTTAATTTCTTAAAGCGATTTGATAAAAGCATTTTACTTTCTTCCACAAGTTTCTCTCTCTCTTTAGGATATGCAGTACCGGGCTTGGTTTTGGCTATTGGCATCACTCAGTTTTTTTCATTCTTAGATAATGAAATTTTCAAAAGTTTTTTAAACATTACTTTGGTGGGTTCGGTTTTTGGTTTGTTATTGGCTTATGTAATTAAATCTTATGCTTTGGCGAATAGCGCCATTGAATCTGGATTCCAGCGAATTGATTCTTCAATTGATGATGTGTCTAGAACTTTAAAAAAATCTAAATTAGGTATTATGTTTAGAATTCATATGCCTCTTTTAAAAACGAGTATTTTTACGAGCATCCTTCTAGTTATATCTGAAGTTATCAAAGAATTGCCAGCGACACTTATTTTGAGGCCTTTCAATTTTGATACTTTAGCTGTTTCTACTTATTTATATGCTGCAGAAGAAAGAATGTACGAAGCTGCAGCTCCAGCTATGATGATAGTCTTGATCGGTTTAGTTCCGATTATCTTTTTATCAAAAATTATTAGAGATTCAAGACCAGGAAAATAATGACTCAAAAAGAAATTCTCTCTTTCGAAAATATTTCATTTGCTTACTCCAAGGAATCAGAAATTCTTTCAGAAATTAGTTTTTCAATTAACGAGGGAGAGGTTTTCGGCATCATAGGAGCTTCAGGCATTGGCAAGAGTTCTTTATTGAGGCTAATAGCTGGATTTGAAAGACCGAGTAAAGGATCAATTACTTATAAAGGTAATATTATTAGCGGAGTTAGCACATTCGCTCCTCCTCATAAAAGGGGAATAGGTTTGGTAGTGCAAGAAAAAGCTCTTTTCCCTCATTTGAATTCTTTGGATAACGTAATGTTTGGCCTTAAAGGAAGCAAAGAAGCAAAGGCCACTCAGGCCTTAGCCTTTTTAAATCTTCTCAAAGCTGAAAAATTTGCCACATCTTTCCCAAATTCATTATCCGGAGGAGAACAACAAAGAGTAGCTATAGCTAGAGCATTGGCTCCCAAACCAAGCCTTGTTTTGCTAGATGAGCCATTTAGCTCGTTAGATACTGATTTAAGAAAAGAACTTAGAAATGAAACTAAAGCTTTATTTAGAGAAAATAATACTACATGCATTCTTGTGACACACGATCTAGAAGAAGCAGCAAGTTTTTGCGACAAGGTCGTAAAACTCGAAGATAAGAAAATCAAAGAAATATCAATTTAGCTATTTCTATATAACTAGATAGAAATAATAATCATTCTCATTGACATGCTAAATGATAATCATTATCATTCGCGCATTAATCTTATTAAAGGGAGATATTTTCGTTATGAAAAAATTTATTTATATAATTGCTATGGTAGTTTCTACTTCAGCAATATTCGCTCAAGACGAGCAACTTGAAGTAAAAGGTAATGTCCTTTTCAAAGATCAAGTTAATTCTTTAACTCCGCCAGTAGCAATTATAGATGTGCCGCAAGCACTTCAAATAATTACTGACGAAGATATCCTTAACCAAGGATTTAGAGAACTCGGTGATATAGTCCGTTACGTGCCTGGAATTATTCAAACACAAGGAGAAGGTCACAGAGATGCAGTGGTGATAAGAGGTCAAAGAACTACCGCAGATTTCTATCAAGATGGTATGAGAGATGACGTTCAATACTTCAGATCTTTATATAACGTTGAACAAGTAGAAGTACTTAAAGGAGCTAATGCTTTAATGTTTGGTAGAGGAGGTATTGGTGGTCTGATTAACAGAGTTTCAAAGAAAGCTATCTTAGGTGAAACTTTTACCAACATGAATGTTGGTGCTGACTCTTTTGGAGCTGGAGACTTTGCGGTTGACGGAAATCTTCAAATTAATGATTCAGTTGCTTTTCGTTTGAATGCACATTCTGACTCTCTTGCAAACCACAGAGATCAATACGATGGCGAAAGATTTGGTATTAACCCAACTATGACAATTGCAGTAGATGATGCAACAAAAATTGGTCTTTCTTTCGAATACCTTGATCATGAAAGATATATTGATAGAGGTATACCTACAGCAAATGGAGCTCCTGTAGATGCTCTCAACAAGTATACATATGGAACAGATGGAAATGTCCATACAACAGAAGCACATATACTCAAAGGTAGTTTAGAGCACAACTATTCTGATAATGGAAAAATTAATCTAATGGTATCTTCCAACGATTTTAATAAAATGTATCAAAACCTTTATGTTAATGATTACGATGGAACGAACGTCGAGCTCAAAGGTTATAACGATGTTACTATGAGAGAAACTACTACTATTTCTTTAAGCAACATAAATCAGTTTGATCAAGGAACTTTAACAGTCGGACTTGATATCATCGAAACTGATAACGCTAACACTCGTTTTAATTCATATTTTGATAATTCAGACTCCACGAAAAGCGGCACTGCTAATGATTTCTCAGCAACTACAGGACCTAGCACATCTTTTCAAACAGATTCTTCTGGAAACAATACTGCTTTAGATTACACAACTGATATAAAAACTAAAGCAGATGTCGAAGTTGAAGTAACTTCAGTTTATTTAAGCGGAAACATAGATTTAGCTGAACAATGGAAAATGGTCTTGGGTGCGAGATATGAACAAGTAGATACTTCTATTAAAAAATATTCAGTTGCAAGCGGAAGGTCTGCTTTAACTACTGGATCTGCAACTACAGCTAGAGATGATTCCAATATATCTCCTCGTTTAGGCATAATTTATAAGCCTGAAGAAAATATGTCACTTTACTTAAGTTACAGTGAAAGCTTTCTACCTAAATCAGGAGAGCAATACAAGTCTTGGGGAAGTAATGCAGCCTTTGATCCTGATGTTTATGAAAACACTGAATTAGGATTTAAATATGACATGGATTCAGGTCTATCTCTTTCAATAGCTTATTTTGATAATGAAAAAGTTGCGGGACAGGAAGATGGAGTTGGTGGATCTGAAGTTATTAGCCAGGCAATTGATGGTTTTGAAATCGGTCTTGCCGGCCAAGTTAATGAGCAAAACTCAATTAACTTTGGATTAAGTTCAGTTGACGCTGTTGGATCCGATGGAACAACAAAAGTTAAAGAAGTTCCAGAGCTTACTTATTCATTGTGGTACACCCATCAAGCTAACGATATGTTTGCTTTAAGTTTAGGTGCTGTATACCAAGACGAGCAAATTATTAAGTCAGCAGGCGGGGCTAAATTACCAGACTTTACTAGAATCGATATGGCAATGACTATTACACCAACTGATTCAGATACTGTAAGAATTAACATAGAGAATTTAGGAGACGAAACTTATTACCCTCATTCTCATTCTACTCATCAAGTATCAGTAGGAGAATCTGCAAACGTAAGAGTTTCTTACAGTAAGAGTTTCTAAGTAAATTTTAGGAGAGAACTGAGTAGTTCATTCAAATCAAACAAGCTAAGGACGGCTTTATTGAGATGAACGAATTACTCTCTCTTCAAAAGATAAAACGTAATATTTGGAGCATAAAGATTTTTAGAGCAGCCTTTTTCATTTCATCTCATGGCTAAACTCAAAAAGATCTCCCCCTAGTGCTTCAGTAAAAGTTTTTTTGGAGAGAAAGGAATCCCGCTTAACAGCGGGATTTCGCTTTTTTAAAACTAATAAATTTTAGAGACTTGAGCTTTTTCTTGAACAGAAAAATCTTCACGTCTTAACTTCAATTTATTCCACACATCATTTAAGGATGCAAGGAATCTATCAATATCCGAAGCCTGATGCTTAGGAGTAATAGTAACTCTGAATCTTTCATCTCCTTTAGGAACAGTAGGGAAGAAAACCGGTTGGATATAAATTCCATGTTCTTCAATAAGGAGATTAGCAGCTTTTTTACAGAGCTTAGGATCTTCCAGGTGAATCGGAATTATATGACTATCGTTTTCTAAATGAGGAATACTGTAGTCTTTAAGACCAGTTCTAATTAAATCTGAATTCTTTCTAATATCTTCTCTGAGATTTTCAGATTTCTTAGAAATTTCAATGGCTTTGATTGAGGCAGCTGCAATGCTTGGATTGGCTGAAGAGGTAAAAATAAAACCAGGAGCAAAGCTTCTAACGAAATCAATAATGTCCGAGCTTGCAGCTATGTAACCCCCCATTTGACCAAAAGCTTTTGAAAGAGTTCCGTTTATAATATCTATTTCATCACTAATACCTTGTTCTTCAGCAATTCCTCTGCCTTCATGCCCATAAAGACCTACAGAATGAACTTCGTCTAAGTAAGTTAGAGCATTAAATTCTTTAGCCAATGAAACTATCTGTTTTAATGGCGACCTTAATCCTTCCATTGAATACAAAGACTCAAGAACAATTAATTTTGGAACGCTTGCATTAGAATTATTTAATAGTTCCCTAAGATGGTTGACATCATTATGTCGAAAAATATGACAAGGCACGTCAGCGTTTTTTATACCTTGAATCATTGAGGCATGATTTAATTCGTCGGAAAAGACTTCTATGCCCTCCAGTTTTTTACAAAGTGTCCATAAAGTGGACTGGTTTGCTGTGTATGCGGAAGGGAATATAAGACTTGCCTCTTTATGATGAAGATCAGCAAGTTCGCTTTCTAAATCTGCATGATACGAAGATGTTCCAGAAATATTTCTAGTTCCTCCTGATCCTGTACCCAATTCCTTAACAACATCAATTGATTTAGCTATGACTTCTGGATGCTGACTCAGATTCAAATAGTCGTTACTGCACCAAACTTCAACAGCTCTTTCTTTTCCTTCAAATCTTTCAGTTGCTTTTGGAAAATGTTTTTTATCTCTATTGATTTCTCTAAATTTACGATACAGACCTTGAGATTTGAGGGAGGTCAGTTCGTCGGAAAAATATTTTTTATAATTCATTTCATCTCTTGAAGATTAGCTTGTGAGCATTACTATAGACTCAAAAACTTACAAATTAAATATGAAATCTTCAGAAGATTATAATAATGTAATTGTTTATAATAACTAGTTATATGAAATCTTTAACTATTGTGTCGAGAAAAAGTGTTTTAGCTCAACTTCAATCCTTTGAAGTAGCAGAAGCAATTAAAGAAAATTTTTCCGATATTGAAATAAATTTTTTAACTAAAGAAACTACTGGCGATATAGATTTAACAACACCACTGCATAAAATGCCTGAAATGGGAGTATTTACTTCTGATATACGGGAAACACTTTTATCGGGAAAAGCTGACATTGCAGTGCATTCTTGGAAAGACTTGCCTGTAGAACTCGAATCAGGAACTGAAATAATTGCCACCATTCCGAGAGCCGATTTAAGAGATGTTTTGGTTTTTAAACCAACCTCATTGAATAAAAAAAATATAAAAATTTTTACCTCATCACCAAGAAGGAAAGAAAATCTAAATAAATTTCTTTTAAAAGCATTACCTTGTGGGATATCTTCAATTGATTTTGAAGACATAAGAGGAAATATTTTAACTAGGCTACAAAAATTACTAGATTCAAATTTAGATGGTTTAGTTATTGCTAAAGCTGCACTAGATAGACTATTAGGTGCAGACGAAAATTCATTCACAGAGCTTAAAAAATTTAAGAAAAATATTAACGGATTAAATTGGATGGTAGTTCCAAGTTCTAAAAATCCCTGTGCGCCAGGGCAAGGAGCTTTAGCGATAGAGGTAAATTCAAAAAATTCTAAAGTAAAAAAAATAATCAATAAAATCAATGATTTAAATACCTTCGAAAATGTAAATTTTGAACGGGAAAGTTTAAAAAAATATGGCGGAGGCTGTCATCAAAAAATTGGAATAAGCGTAGAAAATATAAATCTGGGCAAAGTAATAACAGAAAAGGGCCTGACGCCAGATGGAGATGATATTAACCATAGGTATTTTCTGCCTCATAAAGAAAACCTAAATACATTGACCTCACCAGTAAGCAATTTTTATCCTAAAACCAAAAAAAACTTTAATCTCTTCGATAGAGAGCCTCTCAAAGAGGGAGTTGATAACTTGAATAAAATTCGTAATTCTGGGCTTTATATATCTAGAGCAAGCACAATCACTGACGAAATAAGTATTGATTCTTCAAATATAGTTTGGACAAGTGGAGTAGTAAATTGGTTTAAGCTTGCAAAAAAAGGAGTATGGGTTAACGGTACCTCAGATAATTTAGGAGAAAAACAATCTCTTCCTGAGAGCATCAATTCCAAACTTCAATGGTTCTTGGTGGCGCATTCAAAATCACGACAAGATGGTAAAAATCTAATTGCCACATATGAATTAAAAGCAAAATCTAATATTGAAGATTTTTCAAAAAACTCACATTTTTTCTGGATGAGTTTTAGTTCTTATAAATTAGCAGTAAAACTTTATCCTACTATCAAAGATGCAGAACATTCCTGCGGTCTAGGAAAAACTTTTGATGAACTAAACGAAATTAATCCCGGAAAAATAAAACCTTTTTTGAACTATGAAGACTGGCTGGAAAAAGTGAAAAAAGCAAAGTAAGCTTACGCTCCTAAATTCAAGAGATGACTAATTTCAAAAGAAAATATCCAGCAACTAGGCTTAGAAGGTTAAGAAAAAATAACTCAATCAGAAGTTTGGTAGCTGAAAACGTTTTAACTAAGGACGACTTAATTCAACCTGTTTTCGTTAAAGAAAACCTCATAAAAATGGAAGGTATCGATGCTTTGCCAGGTATTTTTCGTCATTCAGAAGAATCAATTATAAAAGAAATCGAAGAGCTTATTTCACTTGGCATTAAAGCAGTTGCAATCTTTCCTGTAATAGATGAGAAAAAAAAGAATGAAACCGGTTCTGAAGCCATAAACGAAAACAATTTTTTAAACTCTGTAATAAAAAATATAAAAAAAGAATACCCAGAAATTATTCTAATTGCTGATGTGGCTCTTGATCCTTATACAAATCATGGGCACGATGGCGTGCTCAATAAAAATGGCGATGTTGCTAATGACGAGACTATCAAAGTCCTCGAAGAACAAGCATTAAATCTCGCTTTGGCTGGCACAGATATTATTGCTCCTTCGGATATGATGGATGGAAGAATTGGCGTTATTCGAAAAAAATTAGAGCAAGCAAGTCTTTCTGAAACAATGATTCTCGCTTATTCAGCTAAATATAGTTCAAAGTTTTATGGCCCTTTTAAAGATGCTGTGGAGTCAACCAAATTTTTTGGTAATAAAACTAAAGATACATACCAAATGGCCGTTGCTAATATTGACGAAGCTCTGCATGAAGTCGCTTTGGACATAAATGAGGGAGCAGACATAGTTATGGTGAAACCTGGAATGCCGTACTTAGATGTAGTTAAAGCAGTTAAAGAAACTTTTAGGATGCCTACCTTTGTTTATCAAGTTAGCGGCGAATACTCGATGCTGAAGGCTGCCATTGAAAATAATTGGTTGGAAGAAGCGGTTATGATTGAATCTCTTCTGTCCTTCAAAAGAGCAGGAGCCGATTGCATCTTAACTTATGCCGCAAAAGAAATAGCGAAGAAATTATAATTATTCTATGCCTAACGTTAGGTTTCAAAATGCTCTAAAGCGGATTCCACAAGCAATACCGCCAATATGGTTTATGCGTCAAGCTGGAAGATACCACGATCATTATCAAAATCTAAAAAAGAAAAATACTTTTGTAGAACTTTGCAAAAATCCTATCTTGTCATCAAAAACAGCTTTAGGTCCAATAGAAGATTTTGATTTTGATGCAGCAATTTTATTTAGCGATATACTTTTTCCGCTTGAATCATTGGGGATGGATTTGACTTATGATCCGGGTCCAATTTTTAAAGAAAATTTAACTGAAGAGAACTTTCAAAAAATTCTTAAAAATTCAAATCCTGTTTCATCTTTAGAATTTCAGGGTGAGGCTATCGAAAGAACCTTAGAAATTCTTCCCAAGGATAAATCAATGATTGGTTTTATAGGAGGCCCTTGGACATTGCTTGCATTTGGATCTGGGCAGAACAAAAAAGATAAAGTAACTAAACTAGAAGCTTTTCAATGGCAGATTCTTGAAGATTATGTATATCCGTTATTAAAAAAGAATATTGAACTGCAAATTGAGGCTGGAGCAGAGGTAGTGATGATTTTTGATTCTTGCGCACACCAGTTAGAAGAGCAAGATTTATTAAAATATTCAAATAAAAACTTAAATTACTTGGTAGAGCCTTTCCCTAATAAAATCGGTTACTACGCAAAAGATGGTATATCTTATGAGAAAGTTTTTGAAACAAATGATAAAGCAAAAGTTTCTTTTGCAGGAATAGGTATAGATTCTAAGGTAAATATTGTTGATATCTTTAAACAAAGAAAGTCAGGTTTTATCCAAGGTAATTTCAATGAAAACTTTATGACAAAAGATTTTAATCATTATGAAAAAGCTTTAAATGAGTTTTTAGAAGATTTATCTTTATTAAGTATAGAAGAGAGAAATGGCTGGATTTGTGGTTTAGGACATGGAGTCATTAAGACAACCCCGCAAAATAATGTAAAACACTTTGTTCAAAAAGTGAGGTCTTTCTTGTGAGCTTTATAGGCGAAGATAATTTTACTCATGATGATAAATCAAAAATTGGGGTATTGATTTGTAATCTTGGATCGCCTGACAGCTATTCTACAAAAGACGTCCGAAAGTATTTAAGGGAATTTTTATCGGACACACGAGTGATAGAAGTACCAAAAATTATTTGGTGGCTTATTTTAAATTTATTAATTCTTCCCTTTAGGCCCAAGAAATCTGCCGCATTGTATAAATCTGTCTGGCTAGATGAAGGTTCTCCGCTTATCGTATATTCAAAAAGATTTATGAAAAAAATAAATGAGCTCAATGAAAATTCTGAAAATATTGAATTTGAATTAGCTATGAGATATGGCAATCCAAGTATAGAAAGTGCTTTGAAAAGCTTGAAAGAAAAAAATTGTAGAAAAATACTTCTTTTACCTTTATTCCCTCAGTATTCTGCGGTCACAGCAGCAACTATATTTGATAAGGCAAGCAAAATACTTTCTAAGTGGAGATGGATTCCAAGTCTACATTTTGTAAATGGTTATCACGATAATCCGGGATATATTGAGGCTCTAGCAAAATCTATAGAAAATCACGAACAATATAACAAACAAGATTTAATTATTTTTTCTTATCATGGTATCCCGAAAAAATACTTTGATTCAGGAGATCCGTATCAATGTTTTTGTCAAAAAACCACAAGATTAGTAGCCGAACATCTAGGACTAGGTAAAGATCAATACATGACAAGTTTTCAATCGAGACTTGCCGCTGCCGGAAGAGAATGGCTAAAACCCTATACAAGTGAGGTTATGAATGAACTACCAAGGAAAGGAGTCAAGAAAGTTTTGGTTTTATCTCCTGGATTTAGTATGGATTGTTTAGAAACAATTGAAGAGATAAAAGAGGAAAATAAAGAAATTTTTATTGATGCCGGAGGAGAGTCTTTCGATTACGTTCCCTGCCTAAATGATAACGATGAGCATGTAAAATTTATCAATGACTTAATCTCTGAAAAAATCGAACAATTATGAAAGATAAGCTAAATCAAAAAAAAGAAATAGCTTCTAACTGGTTTAGATCATTAAGAGATCAATTCTGCAAAACTTTTGAAGAAATAGACGGCGGTAAATTTGAAAGAAAAAAATGGAGTCATAAAGGTTCTGGGGGTGGAGAGATTAGTATCCTCAAGGGCGATATTTTTGAAAAAGTTGGCGTAAATATTTCTACTGTGTCTGGAGAGTTTTCTGAAGATTTTAAGTCCCAAATCAAAGGAACAGAAAAATCAGCAAATTATTGGGCCTCAGGAATAAGTTTGGTCGCTCATATGCAGTCACCTAAGATTCCTGCCTTTCATTTTAATACGAGATTTTTAGCTACCGGTGAAACTTGGTTTGGAGGCGGAACAGACATGACTCCATCCATTCCAGATAAGAAAGAAACAGAATATCTCCATTCTCAGTTAAAAGAGGCATGCGATGCAGCCGATCAAAAATATTATGAAAAGTTTAAAAAAAATTGTGATGAATATTTCTTTCTTCAACATAGAAACGAACCAAGAGGCGAGGGCGGTATATTTTTTGATCATCTAAACACTGGAGCTTGGGAAGCAGACTTTAGTTTTGTTCAGGATGTAGGAAAAAAAACTTTAGAAGTTATAACAAATGTTGTTAAGCAAAAAAAAGACCTTAAATGGACTGAAGAAGAAAAAGATCAACAACTTATCAAAAGAGGGCGATACGTTGAGTTTAATTTAATTTGGGATAGAGGAACTTTATTTGGATTAAAAACTGGCGGCTCTACTGAAGCAATTCTGATGTCCATGCCTCCTTCTGCTAAATGGAAGTAACATGAAAAATACCCTCGTCATTTATTCTTCTATAGATGGGCACACCAAAAAAATCTCTGCCAAAATTGCTGAATATTTGAGTGAAAAAGAAAATGTTGATTTAGTTTCTTTATCGGAAGTGACAACATTAAGCCTAAAAAATTATCAACAAATCATAATTGGAGCCAGCATAAGGTATGGAAATTACCGCAAAGATCTATTTGAATTTATAGATAAGAATCTTGAAGATCTCAATGAAAAAGAAAATGCATTTTTTAGCGTTAACGTTGTTGCTCGTAAAAATGAGAAGAATTCAGCTGAATCTAATCCATATGTAAATAAGTTCTTAAAAGCTACTAAATGGAAACCAAAAAATATAGATGTATTTGCTGGGGTAGTAGATTATCCAACTTATAATTTTTTCGATAAGTTCATGATTAGGCTAATTATGTGGATAACTAGTGGCCCAACAGATACAAAAGCACGATTTGAATTTACAGATTGGGATAGGGTAAAAAGATTTGCAGAAGGTTTAATTTAACTCAATTAATTCTATAAGAGTTAATTGAGCTATTAATTTTTTCGATTTGGCCTGTATCCCCTTTTTTATAGGCATCCGCCATAGCAAATAACTTCGCAAACAAACTTAAACCTTCATTTTCTTTTGCTAATTCAAGCGTCTTAGACTCCTTTAAAAGAACAGTCCAGTAATCTCTAACTTTGATCCAAAACTTGGAAGTTGCTTCCCAGTAATCTTTTCCGGCAGACCAATCGTGACCCTTTATTCTTTCATACCTAGCAAGGCCGATTTCTTTTGCCAAAACTTCAAGTATTTCTGAATTTTCATCGAGAACTACTTTTTTATTATTTTGTTCATGAACCCAGCCATTTGGAGTTATGGTTTTAAGATTTGTACCTATTAAAACGTCATAATCTTCTCTTATAGAAAATTCTCTTCTAGGCAAAGGTCGCCACGTATCATCACTCTTCCAAGAGGAAATATTTTCTTGATGATCCCAAATCCCATAACTTTGATAACGTGGCGAGTCATCAACCTGATACACAGACTGAGACCAAGAATTTCTTACCGCAAAAGAGGTATACCTTTTTTTTATCCATTTATTGAAACCTTTGTATTCATTTAAGTTTCTATCTTCGTATTTCCAATCTTGACGCCAGTGCTTTACTACCATTGGCTCAGATAGCGTGCCGTCTTCCTTCTCAGTGAAAATTACTAAGATATGTTGCAGACTGATAAAATCTCTTTTATCTTCCACAAGAGTCACAAATTCTGTTGCCCAAGATTGATATGGCCTGCTAGGACTATAACCTTCTGTGAAACCCATGGTTTCCATGAAATCAAAGTAAACTCTATATTCTCCCAACATAGCTAGAATAGCTCGTCTATCCTTTTCAAACTTACTGATACCTTTTTCTTGAAGCTTTTCCCATGCAGCGCTTGAGGACAAGTCGAGATCAACAGCAGGACCTTTTGTGGAACCACCTCTTGGGTTTTTGAGCTTTTCATCTTCTATTTGAGACCAGCCAAAAACATAATTCTTATCACTAAAAGATAGCGATGAAAAAGAAAGTATTAAAATTAATAGAGTATTAAATAATTTCATAATAATTAAATTAATAATCAAATGATAATGATTATCATTTATGTTTCAATAAATTTTATTTAATTGATGATGAAAGATTCTAAGGAAATAACACTCTTCATTGATACCTATAACAGTAATCATAGTGACGCTGTTCTAATGGTAGCTGATTATTTATCAAACAATCAGAACTCTTTTGCAGAAATAATCGTTTCTGAAAAAAATCAATTAAATCTAAAAATAATAAACAACAATGTGAAAGAGTATTTAGATTTAGATTTTGATTTAAATTCAAATACAAATGATGAGCTAAAAACTTTTTTTATTGGCCTGATCTACCAAGCAAGGGAAAAATTAGGGTCTGATTTTCCAAAAACAAATATTGAAAAAGATATTGAAAAGTCTTTGCATTCGATATCTTTCTATTCTGAGGTTAGTGAAACAAAAATCATCTCCAAAAATATCAAAGAAATAGTATTTAGAGGAGATTTCACAAAACTAGAAATCCAAAAAAGTGATGATTTTTTATTTGTTATCGTTCCTTTAGATAAGAACAAGACTATTTTAGAAAGAGATTACTCAATGGAAAATTATAGAAAACAGACATCTGAGGAAATAAAAATCACTGCTGGTGCTTATTACACCATAAGAAACTTTAGTGAAGATGAAATAAAAATGTGGTTTGTTTTACACAGTCATTCGGGAAATTTAGGCAATTGGGCTGAAAAAGCCAAGACGGGTGATCAGGCGATATTGTGGGGCCCAAGGTCAATGTTTAGCCCATCTAAAAAATTTAGTCATTTGATTCTTATAGCAGATGAAACAGGGATACCTGCAATGAAAGTCATTAGTGAAAACAATAAAAATTTTTCCAAATGTACAACTTTTTATGAAGTTATTGATGAAAGTTGCCAAATACCAACTAAAGGAGAAAATAATATTTTTGAAAATTGGATTTATCGAGAAGGCGATGAGCCTGGCGAAGGAGAGAAATTATTAGATAGTTTGAAAGTTTATGAGCTTCCAAAAAATGATTTTTATATTTTTGGAGCAGGCGAGGCTAGACAGATGATGAAAATTAGAAAATTCTTCAAAAATAAAGGTGTTGCAAAAGAACAAATGCACATCACTGGCTATTGGAAAAAATAGACTTTAAATTTCAGAGCTCAGTAGCAAGTTCAATAAATTTATTTTTTAGAAAAGTTAGTTTGTTCGTAAGACTAAACGCATGATTTCTAATCAGTCTTATCCAGACATTTTTTTGCTCGAAACCTCTTTTGAAGGCTTCCATAGCAGCTGCTAAGGCTAAATTAATTGGAATTCTTTGTCGGTTATACCTATCCTCAATTTGTTTAACCTGACTCAAACTTTCAGTAGTTATTAAATCCGACAGAGATTTCACATCACCGATTCCTGCGTTTAATCCCAATCCTGCTAAAGGGTGAATATGGTGAGCCGCATCTCCCACAAGAAAAATATTATTTCTGGCAAAAGTCTTTGCAGAAAGGTGTTTCAAAGGAAATGACTGTCTTTTGGCTGAGAATTTTATTTCTGGAAGTTTTTCCCCAAAAGATTTGTGAATTTCATTTATAAAGTCATCCTCATTCATACCCAAGTAATCGTAGGCCTTGCTATCGTCAATGGACCATATCATGGTAAGTTCAGTCTCATTCATTGGCAGCAAAGCCAGCGGTCCCACTGAGGTGAAAGTTTGTCTAATGCATGGGTCTGTTTGGGGTACAGAAAAGTTGGCAACTATTGCCGTCTGATTGTAACTCCAAGTTC
>Ga0181379_1000649_pt1 | contig 16839 bp, 12 predicted proteins | sample 2SPOviralmetaG_FD_130115 | JGI IMG/M metagenome (GOLD analysis project Ga0181379, IMG submission 130115) | Marine viral communities from the oligotrophic San Pedro Time Series (SPOT) site, San Pedro Channel, CA, USA - 2 SPOT_SRF_2009-07-10 | ecosystem: Environmental > Aquatic > Marine > Strait... | reverse complement strand
TGGGGATTTATTATTATCGGTTTTATTGGATGTACCGATATACACATTATTCTTTCCGAACTTTTTTACTAAGTGGGAATAGGTTGCGTAATGACCTTTATGAAAAGGTTGAAAGCGGCCAGCGTAGACTACAACTTTGTTGTCTACACTCTCCGCTTCTCCTAAAATACTTTCTACTAAAAATTGAGATAGTTTGTTCATCTGATATAGTACTATTTCCTTTGTACTATATAAATATACAATTTCTTACTTTACCACTTCAATATCAGAAGATGCTACACTGTTAGCTTGCTTCTCCATATCTTCTTTGATAGCTGGGTTGTAAGTTAGTGTACCATCTTGAAGATTTATCTGTCCTCTTGGGTATTCTTTATCCAAACCAGATAAGATTTCTTTCAACTCTCCTTGAGTTTCTTTAAAATCCCCTTCAGCTTGTTCTAAAGTTGAATCTAATTTTTCTAACTCTTCATGTAATTCTTTTCTACGAAGATAAATTTGACCAAATGCTTGAACAATATCTTGTGTCTTTGCATTTTTTTCTTTAATAGAACCTAACATTTCTTCACTCAACTCAATTGTGAGTAGTTCAATTTGTTTTTTGCTTTCCTTTGCCATATGACTATAAATTAATTAATTTGTTTTGAATTCGTATATAAATATATAAATTATAAGTTTTCGTAATCTATTGTTGTAACACCTCGCTTTTGTACAACTTGTGCTGAACAACGATTTCCGAATTGTATTGATTTTGAAATATCATCAGTATCTAATAACATCTTCACAAATCCTGCTACAAATGTATCACCAGCTCCTGAGATATCCATAATCTCTACTTGTTCGGTTGGATATGATGTACCTTTGTACATACACCCATCCTTATCTAATGTAATTATTAACTTTTCTAAAATCCAATCGTTTTTTTCAATAAATTCTTTATTATTTTCAAACTCTGAACGATTTAGTTTTATGAATCGTAAATCCTTACACCAATCTCCCAATTGCTTCTTTGTATCACAAATTACATTTGGGTGTTTGAATCCGATATATGCTATATCTTCTTCAGTTAGGAATCCCTTATTGTAATCAGAAACTACAATCATTTGGTATTCCCAATAATCTATATCGGTAAGTAGTTTGTTACCTATCCTATCGATATTTTGTTCTTCATCAATTCTTAATAATAAAGTGTTTGATGATTCGTGAATATGTCTTGTCTTTGTAATGGGAGATTTTTGATAATGAAAATCTACATCAATACCCAATGATGTTAAGTTAGCTAATACATTCATTCCCATCCCACCATTGAAAACTTCCCTCTTAGGAATAAATACAGGAGCAGGTCCTTCAGGTGAAAGACGGGGTGTATCTCCATAAATGAAGATATCATCACATTGTTCTCCTATTAATAATACTTTACTCATTACTTAATATTTTTGTAGTACTAAAGTTTTTCATTCTATTGAAGTAAACAATTGATTTTGCATATTGTTCTCCAACTATTAATTTATTTTTATAATCAGAGCCAATTACAAATACATCTGGTTCATATGATTTTATCATTTCTTCCAATGCAAACGAAGAATCAAATATTACTACTTTACTTACACCTTTGATTTGTTCTAAATTATATTTTCTTTCATTTTGATTATGAAAAGGTCTACCTTCTCCCTTTAATTCTTTAACTCGTTTATCAGAATCTATACCAATAACAAGCAAATCACCAAAGGTAGATGCAAACTCAATCATTTTAAAATGAGCATGATGTAAAACATCAAAACATCCATTTATCCAAACTTTTTTCATAAAAACTTTTCCAATTTGTTTATTACCATTTCTGATGTTATTGCTTTGGTACATTCAAATTGTCTATTTGTATCTTTATGGTCTGGACACCAATTCCAATCACCAGCATCTAACCTAATCCTATTAAAACACCCACTACATTTTGATTTAGGTGGTGTAATTCTAACACAATCTTGCATCTCTGCCCAATCATAAGAGAATCCACTAATCAATACAGTTTTTACATCCAATGCCCAACTTAACCAACTCAACCCACTACCAATACCAATAAATGCTTTTGATTTTCGCATTTCATCCATAACCGATTCCAACGTTCCACTTGGGTGTTTAACTATTCCAGTTGGATGAGAATTACCCATATAACCATCATCTTCTCTAGAAAGTAATTTTACGGTATATCCTCTTTTATTTAACCAATCCACAACATCTTGCCAACCATTTGAATTGTTCCAATATTTTGTTTGTGCAGTACCATGAATTGCAATAGTAATTAGATTATCATCCTTTACTATATTTTTTGAAGGAAGTTTGGGTTTAATTTCGTTATATTCCAATCCTAAAATATCAGTTGCCATTTTTTGCATTGGTTGGTCTAAAAAGTTAGATGGGTGCTTTAAACCTTTATATGTGTTATCATCATTATAAAATAGCCCTAATGAATACATAGCGTATAAATTACTTACACTTGTTCCTGGTTCTACAAACTCTATATTTGGATATTGTTTTTTAAACATATCATTGTGGAAAGTAGAAACTATCATTTTAGAATTATGTATCTTACCAAATTCTTCTATATATGGAATCCAAGCTAAAGTATCTCCTAACGCTTTTGAATCCAATGCAATATAAACCCGTCTACCTTCAGCATCATACTTATAATCTTCAACTAAAGTATCCCCATGCCAAATTTTAATGTTCCAATTTATAAAATACTCTACACTACACTTTGACCATTGTCCATTTGAAATTTCAGTTTGATAATGTATGTGATTTGTTTTTGGGTCTATAAATTGTACTTTATATTTTATTGGCTGAGAACCCTTTACTTCAAAATAAGCACCTTTAACAAAGTTAAAAATAAAAGTATTTCTAACTTCCCTAACATTATCCTCTAATTTTACTAAATTATCGTAAATCATTATAACCAAGTTTTATTTTTTAAATCTAATAAGGAGTATCCTTCTGCTTGTTTTGAATATACTTTATTAGTTGTATATCTTTTTTCTGGATGTTCATAGAATACGTGATTATACCACAAATCAGCAACATCCCATTTACAATCTTTGATTCTATCCAACCACCATTGTTTTTTACGATTTGGTATTAAATAGGCGTGTGCTAAATCTTGATTATGAGCCGTTTTAGAAAATAATTCATCTACTTTTTCTTTACTTCTAGATGGATTATCAGCGAAAGATATATAAGTAACATCATCTCTTTCAGATAAAAAACAAGCTTTATGTACAATATCTACAAACTCTTCTAATCCAGTATAAATAAAAGCATCAGCTTCAAAAATAAGTGTATAATCAAACTCATCCTCATTCATAGTTTCTAATGCTCCCCTATGAGCCATATAACAACCATAGTGTCCACCAGTTATCCAACCCAACCCAGCACCAGGATATAACTCACCTGGTTTGTTATCTTTACTTAGATGTTCGGGCCTTCTACAAAATTCCTTTGGTGCAAAATCAGTATAAGGTTTATTTACGATTGGTTCATAAACCATTCCATACCTTTCTAATTGTTTAAGTGAAGCTTGTGATACCATTTCTCTTAAATCATTTGGTCTAGTCATTAAGTGTTTGATTTGAATACGAGGTTTTCTTCTAGCCCATTGAAATTTGTTTATTTGTTCAAACTGATAATAAAACGTTTCTCTCACAGCATTAGCTACACCCATAAATTCTTTAGCATAATCATCACCAGCAATAATACCACCAGGTTTAACTTTTTTATACCAATATTTTATATCTTTCATCACATCATCATATGTGTGACCCGCATCTAAAAAAACAAAATCCAATGAGTTGTTTTCAAATTGAGATGATGCATTTTCAGATGTATCTTTTATAATTTCAAAGTTATTATAGTTGTTTGATAAAATTGTGTTATCCACAAATTCATAAAATACATCTCCCCCAAAACTATTTACAATACTTTGATGTAAGTTTTCATTAAGTGTACCTTTAAAGGTATCAATTGTTGTAAAATTAAAATTCTTTTTTGAATACTTTATTTTATTAGCCATATAATTGGTGGATTTACCCAACCAACTACCAACTTCAACTATATTAGAATTATCGGGCAAATCCCTAACCATTTTATCGTATAAATCAGAATACGAAAACCAACCAGGTACTTCATTAAAATCAGGTTGTAACTTTTCTAATATAATTTGTTTGGTATTATTTAAATCATCATCAATATAAGTAACTAATGGATTATCATCATAAGTATCCAAATAAGTATGTAGTTTTCTGAATATAGATGGTAACCCATATGATAATGCTTCTTTAACCGATAAAGGATTTAATTCTAATTTAGAGCTAAAGTAAAACATATCAGATGCTTTATAAAACTTATCTACATCATTTCGCTCTCCCCAAATAACACAATTATCAGGTTTAACATCCATTAAAGGTTTCCAATAACTTTCGAAGTTCATAGCTTGGTTTCCAACAAAGTGAAATTTAATTTTGTACTTTTCCATTTGTCTAGCTACCCCAAATATTTCACCTTGGTTTTTACCCTCAGTAAATAAACCAATCATTACTACATGCTTCCAATCAGTTTCAAATCCTAATTCTTTTTTTGCAGATTTTTTATCATACTTAAAATCTTCAATCGGGTAATCCCAAATATCAGTTTCAATACCCAAATGTTCAAATTTTCTTCTACTCCATTCAGATACCAAAATATATCTATCTGGATGATATCTTATTTCATCTGGGTTTGTTAGTGAACCATGAGTAGTTACTACGATATTATAATTTCTTTTTTTATTATCAAAAATAACATCTAATAAAGATGTATCTACGAAGTGGTGTGGTATTTCGTGAAAATGAATTATATCAGGATTTTCAGAATCTATGATATCCAATAACTCATTCTTATTTTCATAAAGAGAATAAAGTTTTACTAAATCATTTATTTGATTTTTTTGAACTACAAATACACCTCCACTATGGTCGTTGTATTCAACAACAACTATTTCAAAATCATTTACGAATGTTTGAATTTGTTTGAGAAGATATTGTGGCATTCCCCCAGTAGAAAGATGAGGTGCAATGTATAACAGTTTTTTCTTTTTAGACATAAACGAAACTTTTTAGTGTATAGATACACTTCAATACAAATATACTAAAAAATATTTGAATTACCAAATATTTTAATAACTAATTGTACCTTTTTCTAAATCTATTTGTCCGTTTGGATATTTACCATCAATTTCAGCCAATTCTTTATTTAAAACTTCAATCGATTTATCTAAACTCTCACCTAACGTTAATTCTCTATTTTCTAAATCTTCAATACTTTTTAACAATTGTCTTTTTTGTACTGTGATTTGTCCTAATGAAATTACTATATTGTTTTGTTCTTCTTGAATTTTTTTTAGTTTAGCAACTAAGTTTAAATCCAATTGTTCTGTCTTATTTTGCATGTTACCTTTATTTATATATAAGTATATATGAATTGGATTTAACGAAAAATTATTACCAACGTTTTGGTAAATTTAAAGTGGATGGCCATAATGCTCTCAATTCATCAATAGTAGAAAATGAATCATTAGTGACTGTAGATGGAAAATCTCTTAATGTATTTTTTTGAGAAACAATAGAGGCTTGTTCGGATGTATCAGTAGATTCCAATGCCTTCATATATTGGACATCCAATTCTAATAATTTTTTATCTCTCTCCCTACGATAGATTTTTAAAAATCGTTCTTTTGCCTTATCTTTATTTAATGACCAACTCATAGTGATAAACTTTGTGTTACATACTCATCCCAACTTTGAGTAAATGAATTCTTTTCACCCAAACCATCATAATTAGAATAATCCCAACTATAATTATCCCAATCGGGTGGGAATTGAGATTGAGATATTAATTCATATCTACATCCATCAGGTACCGCCTTTTTTGCACACCAATTTACTCTAGCTCTATGAATATCATCAGATTTATTTTCCCAATCACCAGCAATTGTACCAATACCGGTATCGGATAGTGATTGTGATGTTTCAAATATAAAATGTAATTTTTCCATAATTTATTAATTTATTATCTACCAAAAATCATAATGTAACATACTTCAAAGTCTCTGTCACCATCATCGTTATTATCTTTAGAGTTTATTTCTATATTGGTAGAACTTATTTTTACACCCCAATTTACAGTAAACTCATCATCTCCGGGATTTTGAGAAGGGTCATCTCCACTTCTACCATAACCAGTTATCGATGGTATGGAATTTAGAAGAGTAAAGGTTGAAGTATTATCAAAAGTTACTGTATATACTCCTTCACTATTTCTTGTTATGGAAGCTATATTCATATCAACTGAAATTGATGGAGTTGCATTATTAGTAAATTGAGTAAATTTAGCAGCTGCTTGTAGGGTTCTTATGCTAGTGTTGTAATATGCACCATTTAAATGTACAAAGTATCCATTTTCCCAATATTTAGATGTACCACCAATATCCCATGTAGTGTTTGTACCCGGAAGAAGATTACCATCACAAATAATTGCATCATCATATGTACCACCATATGCATTTAGCGCAGTAAATACAGATTGTCCTCCCTCTGCTCTAAAAATTTCAGGATTTGATGAACCCGCAGCTTTTCTTGGTATTTTAACAAATGTATCTGGGTCCGTTACTACTTGGATACCAGCCGCCTTTACCTCCACAAAGTTAGATGCTATTTGGAATGCAATATTACTATCCCATTGGATATCAGCTTGATATCCACCTGCCCTACCCAAATACCCGGATGGTATTTGACCTGGTGACCTCATAGCATCATATCTAACAGTATGTGTGCTATATACATCCGTATATGTTCCGCTGGAACTTATATTTCGTGCACGCCCACTTCGTGCACCAAGTCTAATTGAATATCTGAATGCCGCATTAGTTGCCGATTGGGATATAGTAATTGTTTTCGTTGCGTTTGATTGAGCAGATTCTGAATCAGCATATCCTAATACAGTTACAGCTGCTTCATAAGTCCAAGTTGCTGGGTTATGTGATAAAATATCATTTGATATATAGTTGTGAACACCAGGTACTTCAAATGTATATACCCACTCATCAGTTTCAATCTCTTCAACCGAATTAACTGTTTGTAACTTTATACTATCACCATCTACTACATAAACTTTAGTTTCATTTGGTATAATATCTAATGTAGTTATTTGTTCATTATTATCTAACCAAAATCCATGAGTATCAGAAACCTTTACTTCTTTATCACCAACAACTATTTTATAAACTTTATCTACTTTTCGTTTTTTTACCCTTTCTACTTTAAATGAATCAAATTTATTTATTTCATCTATATTATCTAACTTATCGTTCCAACTCCAAGCCTTTAAAAGTTCACCAACATATATTTGCTCTGCCGTTATCTCTTTACCACAAGATAGTAGAATTTTTGTATCACCAGTTACTGAACTAATACCAGGTGATTCAAGACCTCCACCACCACTACCACCTTCATCTACACCTGCACCTATATAACGATTTTTTATTGTATAAGTACCTCTACTAATAAGACTGTTAACAATTTGTTTTCGGCCGATTACAGTATCAGTATCAGTATCCACACATTCTAAATAAATATATGCATATGCATATTTAGGGGAACTAGTTCCTCCATGAGTTTGCCCATTATACGATGGGTTATAGTTTGGATATGCAGTAGTATGTTGTACTGTACTCCCTTCTGGTTTCCTTAGATATACCTCTGGGATATCCAAAGTTACTTCTAAATCACCTGCTGATACACTAAAAAGACCATCATCTGAACCATCAAAATCATCCGCATCAGTATAAGAACCAGTAAGGTAACCACTAAATTGAATAAGTGTTGTTGTATTATCAGATGCTTGTGATATTATACCACTTGAATTTCCACTACCCGCATATGCAACAGCACTAGGGTCAGGATCTGCACTCGCCCACTCTATAATTGAAGTACTTGCGCCCGCTACATCAGTTAAAACATCCGATGGGGAAATAATAATTTTTTTCCCTCCAGTACTATCAAATAATTGTATTTCAGGAATATTTGGTTCAAATACTATTTCACTATTATCATCTCTTAATGCCTGAGTATCTTCATCAATTACCCAAGAACCAATTCTACCAGAATTAGCGTTAATAATACCTTGAATGTTTGCATCGGAAGCCGATAATGCCCCATCAGCATCTACACTAAATGATGCACTTACTCCAGTAGCTGGTACACTAATTGTACCTCCAACAATATCCGAACCTTCAATTGCTCCACCAATAATATCCGAACTCATTTGTACTACACTACCATCATATCTAAAGAAACTACCATCAGGTCCTCTCATAGAAATTCTTGGAACAGTTGAACCAGATGGGAATCCGAAAAATAATCCTTGTGAATCATATGATGCGGTAATCTGCCCCATAGATAAAAATGGTAATTCCTGTCCTTCCAATGAACCTGATGTTGATATTCTTAATGCTTCCCCATTTACACTTCTTGGTCGAACTTCACCAGCAGTAAGTGAACCAGCATTAAGTGTACCTATACCTTCACCACCAGCACCACCATATCGTTTATCAATTAAATATAAAGTCACAAATGCTGCATCAGATAAGTTTATAGTACTTCCATAGTCATTAGTTATATCTGAAAGTAAAGTTGTTTGGTCTTGATATTGAACAATTGGAATATACAAATCTAAAATATTACCAATACCAGGAACAGCAACATCGTGAACATGAATATATGCACTCATTCTTGGGTCAGCTCCTGCATCACCCCTACCATGAAACCACTCATCAGGTACATAAGGTGTACCGATAGCAGATTCCCAAGATGTATCAGATGTTACAATTTCATTTGAACCACCTAACCATTCTAAATTAGAACTATTAGCTCCACCATTATCTAAACTAAATGAACCAGTAGACCAATATTCAATTTCATATGATGAATTAAGTGCGTATAACTGTGGAGTTACCTCCATAAATGCTCCAGCAGTTGAATTTGATGGATAACCAGTACCAGAACCAGAAGCTGAACCTGTTATTAAATGATTGGTAGTTATAAGACCAAATGCTGTTAACTCAGCAGAGCCACTACCAAATGGGTCAGATGCTCTCGTTAGTATTCTCCAATTATTATCACCAGGATCTGATGTTACTGTGTTTCTATCAACAATACCATAAGTAGTGGCACCAGGATTATTTTCTTGCATTAATCCATAAGTAACAGTACTATATGCTAAAGAATGAGTTACAACACTTTCAGGAAAGTATTGATTACCAACATCATATGTTGATGGGAAGAATATACCCGTTTCATCAATTACCAATCCACCAAATATACCAGCGGATGCTGATATAATACCAGAAACACTTAAATTACCAGATGATTGAAGGAATGATAATGAACCACCAACAGCACCACCCAAATAAAAATTACCACTATTATCTAAATATGCATTCCAATCAGTACCATCGTGATACCCCAAATTATCAGCTCCTAAATATAAACCAGCTACATTTGGTGTTGCTGGTAAGTCTCCTAATTCAAAGAAATCAGGACTACTACCTGGTCCAAATTGGTATTCTGATGGATTTATAAATCCACCCGTTGCAGCATTAATAGCATCAACACTTCCAGTATTTGCCGCATTACCTCCTCTAATTTGTATAGAACCTGCTATTTCTAAATCATACCCATCCCACCTTAGATACCTATCACCAGTATCATTTTCAATTGATAGTAGACCAGAAGTACCAGCCGTTCCATTAGGTCCTCCATCTTCAGTTACTCCAATAAACACACCCTGCTGTCCATATCCTTGAGTTCCCTGTCCAATAGCTATATAGGGTTCACTATCTCCACCATAAATTGCTATCTGAGGATTTACTGCATATGAAGTAGATGGTTTACCAACATTAATTGTATTTTCTACAAACGATTCTTCAAAAATTGCTATCTTAGCAGCAACAAAGAAATCTTCCTGTCCTAAATATTCCCAACCAGATGCAAGAACAGTACCCTCATCAGGTGGTGATGGAATAACTGGTTGTGCGGTGTATGGTGCACTTCCATCGGTATATATTGATTGATTTACTAATGTTTCGGTTGTTGCGAAATAGTGAGTATCACCATTATCTTCAATCACAACGGCATCTCTACGTGTACCACTAAATAAATAAGGAACACTAGCATCCCACTCACCCCTCACAACAACACCAGGACCAGTCTGTCCTTCAAATGTTACTGCGAATGATTGTGATAAGAAATAAGTTGCTCTACCATTTTCAATATCAACTTTGTAAACAATTGTCCCAGTTGGATTATCAAATGGTGAAGTCCAACCACCATTTGGTATTTCTGGTAAAGTTGCTGGATTACCAGCAAATATTCCTGTTTGGTTTAAGTAAGGACTTTTAGATTCGATTGATGCTGAATATTGTCCTAAGTTACCAATGAATACACCCTGCTCATCATAAACACCATCAAATGGTGAATATGAAGTTACGTGAGTTAAGTCAGTAGTACCTTTTACTGCTCTAATTACAGCACCACTTCCAGTAAAATGAGTAGTACCATCTACATCAGATGTAAGAGTTACTGATGGGTTATCTAATTGTACATTATAATTTGATGCTCCATCTTGTACACCAGTAATAGTAATTGCATCGGTTGCAACTACATCCGCAGTTGAACCACCATCTCTAATCCGTACCTCCCAACTTACAGTTTCACCAGCTTCAGTTGCATCACCAGAACCAACAGTTACTGTGTTAGTTTGTGAATATGGTTGCCACACATAACTATCCCTAAAGAACCCATAATAAACCGAACCAGTTGTGTTGTAAGCTTCTGCAGTTAATGTGATTGAACCTAATGGAGAAGTTACTTGCCCATCACCATCGAAGTGAACTACCTCAGAGGTTGCGGTTAATTCAACACTCCTAGCGTTTGGTGGTGAAATACTTTTAACAAAGTTTTGAGTTCTTTCGAAAACCGAAGATGAAAATTCATGACCAGGTCCTAATGAGAATGGGAATACATTAACATTGTATGTGGCACTAGCAGATACATATGGATAATCAAAATCACTAAATTCAATACTAGCAGAAGGGCCTCCCTCCAGAGAAACCAATTGAGCAGCTATATTATTTACATCAATTGATTCTATTGTAAATGTACCAGGATCACCACTACCCGTATTTATTAAACTATCTGCTCCTTCTTTTACAGTAATTGTAGTTGTAGCATTTGCATAATCACTAACAAACTCTACCTCATCTGCAACCAATGTTACTGATTGAGGTACTATGTTTAGTTCTATTGGTGGAGGTCCATCTAATGTTTTTGTAAAGTTTTGAGTAAAACTTTGAGTATAAACCGAAGATGTAAAATAAGGTCTAATTTCCAAAGGATAATTAATACTACCACTTAACTGAGTAAAATTTGAAGATTCGCTAACAATTAATGATGCTGTATAATCAACACCAAATGAAGATGTTAAGTGTAATAAACCTACCTCAATATTTTGAGAACTAATTGATTCAGATGCTATTGTAAATGTACCTGGCTCAGCTGAACCAGTAAATACCAATCTACGAGAACCCTGTCTTAAACTAATATCCGTTATTGATTGTTTAAAGTCATCAACATTTCCTCTACTATCTGATTTTAAGTTTACTATTTGTGGATTAACCTCAAACAATACAGTTTCATCTCCCGGCTTTCCTTCAGGTACAATTGTAAAAATATGGTCAACCTGAACGGATGCAGATGTAACTGGTTCTGTATAGGTAAAGTTTACTAAGAGTTGTTTACTTTGTGAAGTGGGTAATCCTACATATGAACCCAACTCCCCATGTGGTGAATAAAATCCTTTTTCATCGTATGCAGTTACTTCAATACTCTCATCCTTAGAATGGGATACAAAATACATCCAATATTCAGGAACAAAATCACTGTTTATTGACATCGATGGAAATATCTCTATCGATGCTGATACTGGATTTGCCTTTGTTCCCCTTTTATAAAATGAACCAGTTACACTACTAATTTGTGGTGTAAATTGTGTTTGTGTTCTTGGATTAATTGTAAATACATCTGCATCAAAGGTTACAAATCCACTATCTAAACCATCTTGTAAATCGGTAAGAATAATTGATGTAAGAATTGATTCTGATGTTTCACCATCCATTAAGAATACAGTTAATTCATTATCAATAGAATCTCGATTAAATCTAGCATTATAATCAATTTCACCACTACCAGTTAAACCAGCATTTAATCCTTTAATAAATTTAGTAGATGATGCTTCTGAAAGAAGTATGTAAGAACCACTTTCCTCAGATGTTACTTCATCAATTGATGATGAAAGTACCCTAAGTTTTGCATCAGAGAATCCAGTTTGAGGTAAGTTATCTTTAAGAGTGATTTCATTAATACCATCGATACGAATAGCTTGTATCTCTAATTCCTTATCATCTTTATTTTTAATAATTGTACCTCTAAAAGGTCTAATCTCAAAGTTTACCCCACCTTTACCATCTTGAACTCTACTAATTACAAATGAATCAGTTACACCCTCAACTTCACCAGTATATTCTATATATTGAACTGTAATATCATCTCTTGAACCCGTATAATCAGATACATTTAATTTTACAATATCTTTATCCCTATCAGTTAATAGACCAGGAAATGTTCCACCAATATATTGTGATGATGATAGTAAATTACCAAACTCATCATATGCACCAGATGTAAATGTTACTGAACCTGTAATTACACTTTTTTCAACATCAATAAAAATGTTTAAAGGTGGTAATGGATTGGCTGGTGCTGATGCCGAATCAAATGCAAAATATAATTGATTTGGTGTTAATGTTAATTCTTTTGAAAATAAATTTAAGTTACCACCATTAAATGTTTTTGTATCCTCAACCAATACAGGTATATAGTTGTTATTAATATCATAGAATTCAAATCTAAAATCAAATGTTTCTTCAGCTAATGTTTTTGGTACACTTTGAATAAATGTTATTTCATCAGGTGAAAAAGAAGTTTCTTCAGCTGCTCTTAATGAAATATTATTAATTAACCAATCGTTACCTTTTACTTCAAAGTATAATTGTGAACCAGATATATTATCTGATATAATATTTTCACTTATTGATGTTTTTTGTTTTAATTCATTAGAGCTACCTATATTTGTAATTGTTTGAGATACTGGTATGTTTCCAAACGAACCGCTTAAATATACTTTTAGGTAATCATCATTTGATTCATTTGTTCTTTTTCTTACATTGAATGATAAATTGTATTCAACACCACCATTTATACCTAAAGATTGAGATGTATAAAAATATTGAGGATTAGATGAACCATTATCCAACTCAACAGAATTATATAAGAAGTCTTGATTAAATGTAGTTGTTAAATCATTTGATGATGTTAACCAATATTCATTAAGATAATTTTGACTTAAATTACCATAAAAGGTTTCTGTAGATTCGGCGCTTTCCAAATCTCTAAGTAATTCATTAGATTCTAATTGAATTTCTTGTACGAATTCATAATCAGTTAATTGAGATACTGATTTTCTAAATACCCTTACTCTTGCCGCATCACCCACAAATGTTTTCATATCTGTGATATTGATTTTAGCAAATGAACCAGTTAATGCGGTTGCTAAATCAACAGCACCCTCAACATATGGAAACGATACTGAATAGTTTTGTGATGAAAATGGTTTAACTAAATCTGATTCCGAATATGGCGGGTCTACCAATATCTCTTCCTTATTGACTATATCAATAATTGTTGGTGAATAATTTAATCCATCAAAATTTATTTGTTGACCTACAGAAGAACCAGTCCAATATGTATCATCAGTAACTCTTAATCTATAAGATGTTGGTAAAGAGAAATTGGATAATTGAGTATTCTCTATTGGAATTAATGGTAACCCATCTACTTGTCCAATTTGAGTAATTGTTTGTGGAGTTTTGTTAAATATAGGTTTTACTATTTCAGTAATATCCACTTTAGGTCTACGATAGAATCGTACCCTATCCTCATTGGATATATTTTTATTTATTTGAAAAGTTCGTTCCCACTTTACGTTATATGCACCTTGCCAATCACTTGGTATTTGTCTTTTTACACCATTATCATCAAATTCTTTAAGTTCACCTAATACAGTGATTTTACCCAATCCAATTGGAGTATCCTCGTAGATGTAAACAGCTATTAATTTAGATATACCCTCATAGTATTCTGGAATACCATTACCTGGCTCATAATAGATTGGGTCTCCATTAACATCTAAAATTTCAATCTTTATCTCAGTTGATTCTTTTAGATATTCGGAACCCTCTATTAAAAATCCATTTTTACCACCAGTAAAGGTATCCTTAAACTCGGTAATTCTAAAATAGTCCGAATTTGGATTTTCATCTACTATTAAGGTCTGAAAGGATGATAAATTTTGTTCGGGTGAATATTTTTTAATTCTGGCCATTAACGAAAGTTTCTTTGTTACTCCTATATAAGTATTTGATAAATTTTATTTTTAATATTTATTCTAAAGAAAACTAAAGAGTTCTAAAGAATGAAGAAAAAATACCCAGATAATATCGTTTATGATGAAAAGGAGGGGTTTAACGCTAATATTTTACCATATGGTAGTAGTGTTGGAGCACCAGCAATTAAGGTAGAAGATATAGCGGTTTGGAAAGGTGTAAGTGTTAATAAAGTTAACAAACAATTATCAGCTAAGTTCGATGAGTTAAAAGAAGAATATAGAAAGTTAGTTGAGGAGTATCAATGGAATGATTTAGTTTATAAATCTAAATTTAATTTTGAACCTGTTATAGGAGAAACATATCATCTATATGTTGGTAATGATGGTGAATCATTTTTATCACTAATCGAACCAACAATGTGGGATAGAAAACTAATAGGTTCATTTACACTAAATAGTGAAAGAAAATGGATAAAACTATGAAAAAATATGCTATGTTACAAATTGATGCTGAAGTTCATCAATTATTAAAATCTTTTTGTAAGGAAAAGGGATATAAGATGAATGGGTTGGTGGAGAGTTTAATAAAGGAGAAAGTATCACCTAAACAAACTCAACCACAAAACATTTTAAGGTCTAACTAACTGCTCTACCTTTCATTTGTTCCCAATCTCTATTTTTTCTAACATTATTATTAGTTTCATTAGTTGCACATAATACATTATTGAGTGTTCCTAACTTTTCAGTCAAATGTAAAAGTGCTTTTAAATCTTTTGGAAAGCAATGTCCACCAAATCCAAAATCTCCATCATGACCAGGTACATTCCAATGTGATTTTCCCAATCTTTCATCATAAGTTGCATACTCAACTACTTTATCGTAATCAATATCTAAACTATCACATAACTGATATATCTCATTTGCAAATGATACTTTTACTGATAGGAAGGTGTTTGTTAAATACTTAACCATCTCAGCATGAGTTGAATCTGTTTTGATTATATGCGCCGATGGAAATACTTTTGAAAAGATTCTTTTTAACTTTGTACTAGCAGGTCTTGGTCCACCTAAAATTATTCTGTTTTGATTATTATAATCTTCAACTGCATTTCTTTCAGTTAAAAATTCAGGATTAAAAACTATTTGTAAATCAAGAAACTTTTCATTCCACCTTTCGGTTGTACCAGGTGGTATTGTAGATTTAATAACCACTTCATGAAATCCTTTGTAGTTTAATTTCTCTAAAACTTCTTCTATTATAGATACATTACAACTACCATCCGAATTCATTGGTGTTGGTAAACATACGAATATAGTTCTACAAGTTCGTTCTAACTTATCAAATGTACTGTTACCTTTTTCAGATATAATATCATATGTTAAAACATTGTAGTATTTTCTAAATTTTTGATAAACTGCGTTACCAACAAAACCTTGTCCTATAATTCCTATCATTATTAGAATTTAATGTTACTGAATCCATTTACTTTTTTAATTTCCATAAGAGAATCTACCACATCTCTCATTGAATCAATATGTGATATAATCATCACAAAATCAAATTGTGTTTTTAGATAAGCGAACAACATATACAATGATGTGAGGTTCTCATTATCCAATGTTCCAAATCATTCATCAATTACTAAGAAGTTTGGTCTTGGTAGGTTACATACGTTGATTAGAGCGATTCTAATGGCTAATCCACTAATGAATCTCTCCATACCACTACACATCTCTAAACTCCATTGTTGGTCATCGTAAACGATGTTAGCGTTAACGTTCTTACCATCCATTTCTAATTGTAATCCAAACTCTACGATTTGACCTAAGATATTGTTTACTTCACCTTCTATCATCGGTAGTGCCTTTGAAATCAATTCATACGATACACCATCTTTACCCAATGAGTTTAGGTAGTATTCAAACAAACCATGTTGTTCTTCTAACTTTTCTACCTCTTCGATTCTATCTTCAATTGTTTTCTTTTGATTCTTTAGAGATGATACTGAACCATTTAGAACTAAGATATCTGCTTCACTATTCTTTAGGATTTGTTTTGATTTTCCTAAATCACTTCTTACATCAACAATCTCATCTCTAAGTTCTTTGTTCTTTTGGATTTGTTTTTCGTTTTCTAAATAATCCTCAATAAGTTGTGTAACTTGAAGAAGTTCGTTATTTAGTTTGATTTCTTGAGTTTCGAATGTTGATAACTTGTTGATAAGTATGTTAATATCTCTACTTACTTTGTTTTCATCT
>Ga0181379_1000648_pt1 | contig 16853 bp, 16 predicted proteins | sample 2SPOviralmetaG_FD_130115 | JGI IMG/M metagenome (GOLD analysis project Ga0181379, IMG submission 130115) | Marine viral communities from the oligotrophic San Pedro Time Series (SPOT) site, San Pedro Channel, CA, USA - 2 SPOT_SRF_2009-07-10 | ecosystem: Environmental > Aquatic > Marine > Strait... | reverse complement strand
TCTAATACAGATAAAAAGAAGTTAGACGATATACCAACAGGTCCTGCAATAAGACAGGCAGACTATACAACTAAGGCCCGTAAATAGGGCCTTTCCTATTTATAATAAAGTATTTGATGGCAGCAAGCTACGATGACATAAAGAAAGCTAAAGAGGAGTTACTAAGGTTAAGAGACGAGTTTGAAAAATTAACCGGTAAAAGACTTTTCAATGTACCTACTGAAGATCTTGAGGTAGCTAATACTCAAATTACTCAATTTAGTAGAATGGTTCGCGAAACTAAACGTGAATCAGCAGGTCTTTCAAGTACATTTGGTGACCTTAATCAACAACTTAAGGCTAACTTAGCCGAAATAGATAAATCTAATACATCATTAGGTGTTGGTAAAAAAGCCTATAGAGAATTAACTAAACAAGTACGGGAACTAGCTGACGAAGAGGCAGGTATTGGTAGATTAAGTTTTAAACAACTTAAAACTAATAAACTAAGAGCTGATTCAGCAATAAATGAACTTAGAACAGCAGCTAAAAGGTTAGCAGTTGAAAAAGGTATAACTAAGCAAACAGATCTTAGTTTACAAGATCTTAATGATCATGAACGAGCGTTATTAAGTGCTTATCAAGATAATTTTCAAGCAGAAGAAAAGGCAGCTAGAGCAGCTGGATATAGATTAGACCTCGAAAGAAATGTACTCGATACAGTAAAACTAACTGGTGGTGCATTACAAGGTGTTGGTAACCTAGCATCTTCATTAGGGTTACAAGGTTTTGCAGAATCATTAGAAGAGATTAAGGGTGGTTTAGATGATGAGTTACGTAAAAAAATACGTGATGCCGCAGAAGCTGATTTTGATATTAAAGTTGATGGTAAGTATTCTAAGGCTAAAAAACAAATTCTTGAGGATACAGAAGAAATTGAGAGAATAAATAAAGAGATTGCAGACCGAGGTGATGTTCTTGAAGGTGAGCTTGAAATGGTAGAAGCTGCTGAAAAAAGAGTCAAAGCAAATAATGCATATGTTGAATCACAAGAAGAATCTATTCAGAAAACCTACGAGAATGTAGAAGCTTCTGGAACACTCCTTGTTAAGTTTAAAGCATTAGGTAAAGCTGCAAAAGAAATTGGTAAGCAACTTAGTGATCCTTTATTTATCATTGGTTCGATGGTAAAAGGATTCATGGCAATAGATGAAGCAGCTACTTCTTTTCAAAGAACAACTGGTCAAAATGTACGTCAAGTAGCAGCATTAAACAGCAGTTTAGTAACAAGTAAGGAAAATATGGAAATGATGTCGCAGTTTGCAGAGCAAACCGGCATGAATATTAATAACATATTTGACTCATATGATCTTGCAAGAATAACTGAAGCAGGAAAGCTTATGGGTGTAGGTGCAGATGGAGCAGCTAAACTAGCACAAAATATTGCTTTATCAGGAGTACCATTAAATGAGTTTCAAGATGCAGCACTAGCAGGTGGTAAGGAAATTGTTGCAGCAGGAGGTGCTGGTATTAACTTAGGTAAAGTATTACAAGATGCTTCTACTACATCAGATGCCATAGCATTATCTTTAGGTAACAATCCTCACGAGTTAGCAAGAGCAGCAGCTGAAGCACAACGATTAGGAATGAATCTAGACCAAATAGATGGTATTGCTAATAGTATGCTTGACTTTGAATCTTCTATACAAAATGAATTAGAAGCACAGTTACTGACAGGTAAGCAGATTAATTTAGCTAAAGCAAGAGAAGCTGCTCTTAATAACGATATGGCAGGGTTAGCTAGAGAGATTAGCGAAAACAATGCTTTATCAGATACATTCAGTTCTTCTAACCGTATCCAGCAAGAGGCAATGGCTAAGGCATTAGGAATGTCTAGGAATGATCTTGCTAAAATGGTTGCTTTAGATATGTTACGTAAAGGTGTAAGTGCCGATACTGTAGCAAGTCAAATGAAAATGTCTAAAGAGCAGTTACTGCAAATGTCGGTTCAAGAAAAGTTTAATACTGCTATTGGTAAATTACAACAGTCACTAGCTCCAATAGTAGATTTATTTGTAGGAATTTTAGATCTTATAGCACCTATTGCACAGGGTGTAGGAGAAACATTTGCTCATTTTGCTAATATATTTACAAAGATCAAAAACGTAGTAAGTGAATTTTTTGGATTAAATGATGAAATACAAAAAGGTAATGACGGATTTACACTAATGGGTAAAACACTTAAAATAATAGGTAATATTTTAGGTGGTGTGTTAATAGCAAGATTTTTTAGACTTTTTAAAATTGCTAAAAAGTTTGGATTAAGTTGGACTAATATTAAAAATACTATCTTTGCAATCCCCAAAGTTCTTTCGAAAATGAAAGACGGACTTAGCAAACTTACTGGTCAAGGTGTAAAGAAAGTAGCTGAAACTACTGCTAAGTCAAAAGGAGGTCAACAAATAGCTGCAAAAGGTGCTGGTGCTATGATGAAAAAAATTGGCGGTCAAGGAGCTATGAAGTTAGGTGGTAAAGCACTAGGTAAATTACTACCAGGAGTAGGTTTAGCCTTTGCATTATCGGATTTCATGGATGGTGACATAACAGGAGGTATTTTAAACACATTAGCAGGTATTGCATCATTCTTTCCAGGTATTGGTACAGCCATATCAGGTATACTTACAGCTGTAGACTTAGGTAGAGAGATGTACAATATGTCATCTGAACCTACTGAAATGGCAAAAGGTGGTGTTGTTACTAAGGCAACAAACATTATTGCTGGTGAAGCTGGAGCAGAAGCTATCATACCTTTAGATAAATTACCATCAATGTTATCACCACAAGGTTCAATGGATGGATTAAATGCCAAGTTTGATGAAATGATTAGTAAGTTAGATGAATTAACTAATATCAGAGGAGATGTATATATAGATGGTTATAATGCAGGTCAAGCAATCTTTGCAGCATCTAACAATTTACCTTCTTAAGACTATTTATAATAAAATTATTCATTATGAAAAACCATATACATAACGAGACGCTCTCAAAGGCTGATCCTCACATTCCTTTAAAAGATAAGGCACACATTTCTGATAATGGTTATTCTAGAGATGTATTAGATACTGATGTACCATTATTTACCAAAACATCTGATTTACATGATACAGTATCTTTGAATGACAAAGTAACTAGTACTGGTGCAGATGGAACAGCAGAATTATTTTCTAATACTTTTAAAGTACCAACAGGAAAAAATGGAAGTTCTAAAGTTGATAATTCAGCAGCAATTAGATCTACAGTTAAGACTCCTGGGTATAATTCATCGTTGTACGGAGCAGATCCTACAGACACGTATGATAATTTCATCAGCTCTGGTAGATAATATATCAAAATGTTAAATGGCATTTATCAATTTAAGATCCCAACTGGTTAGATTCACAGAGGATGGCAGTGCATACGTCAATCCTAAAAATCCTAGTCCACAAACCTTAATTGAAAAGCCTTTTGATTTTAAGTATAATCAAGTATCCAATAGAACAACAGATTTAGAAAGATTTCTTAAATTTCTAAAAACCTCATCTGGTTTGAAGTTTCAAGCTAACTATGCTATACTTCAACAATCCCAACAAGAACTCAATCAAAAAGTAGCAGCTTCACAGAACGGTAGCACAAGAGTAGGAAACTTTCTTCGTGCTGCTGGTACAAGAGCACTTGGTACATTCTTAGGTAATGTAGGGTTTACTGCAAACATTGCTAAACAAATACCTGTAATGGGTACTGGAGTACACTTTGTAAACAACACTTCAGGAAGATATTACATTGATAGTACAGCAGGTAGTAGTAAAGTAGTAAAAGATTTATTCAATAACTTTTTACGTGGTGTAGGTATAACAGGAGGAAAATCTAATCCTTTACCTAACTTTGACCCTGAAGGAGCAGGTAGAGTTACATCAATACTTAAAGATGCTGAAAGTGATTATAGACCTGCATACAACTACGAAGAGGATTACCAAGGTAAAGAAAGGACACGAAATTTAGTAGGAGGCAAATATGACGGTCCACCACTACCCGGTAAAAGTTCGTTTGAATCTAAATTTAATCTACCTATAGACAATAGCTTAATAGAACAAGCAATTGTACCTAACTTAGGAGCATTAAAAGGAACAGGTGTTGGAACTGGTTCTGATAACTCTGATTTACGTAACTATAAAAATAAGTACGAAAAAGTAAAAGGAAAACTTGTTGGTAAAAATATAGAAAGACTTTCCGCAGTAAATCCTTCATCTATGGTAGCTCCAGATGGTAAAGCATACACCGTAAAAAATACATTAGATAAAAAGTTTGGTGTCGGTAAAAATACAATTGCTGGATTAGACATTATAGAAAGTACCACGTTAGATACCACACTAGAAGAAGAAACTGCTATTCAGGATGCCTATGGTGAGCAAATAATACCTTTTAGTTTTACTTCAATAACTCCTGATAAAAGTTCTACAATATTTTTTAACGCATTTCTTGATTCCTATCGAGATGGCTATCAAGGTACATGGAACGGTACACAATATATTGGTAGAGGTGAGCAATTTTACACATATCAAGGATTTGGTAGAGATATAAACTTTTCTTTTAAAGTTGCAGCTTTCAATGAAGATCAATTGAAAAATATGTACCGTAAGTTAAATTCATTAGCAGGTACAACAGCACCTAATTACTCATCAAAAGAAAATTTTATGAGAGGTACTCTAACCAGAATAACTATTGGTGATCTAATATATAGACAAAATGGTTTTGTAAGTAGTATAGGTCTAAATTGGAATACTACATACCCTTGGGAAATAGATGTAAGTCAAAAAAAATCAATAAACAAGGTACCACACTTGTTAGATGTTGAAGTATCATTTACTCCAATACATAACTTTAATGTTAAATCTGATTTAGATTTTGAAGCAGGAGAAGGTTACTTCGGAGCTAAGTTGAGAACGACTAAAAGTGAAGCAAACACAATAAAACCAGCAGGACTTGCACCACTTCCGCCTCAGTTACCTACGGTAAGTAAATTTACGATACCTAAGAAGACTGTAGGAACTGTAGAAGGTGAAAAAGGATCTTTTGGTGGTCCTTTTGATCAAGGAGAGTTTGTAGATATAGATGACTTACCAGAAAGTGCATTTAAAGTTTAGGTGTTAAATGAGATATAAAAATATTGATATAGTAAGAAACGAAGAGGGAGTAAGGTATTATACTAATCCTATTTACCCCGAAGTACCTGTATCAGACGATGACATTTATGTTATAACTACTGGTGTTGATAGGTATGATACTTTAGCTTTACAATTTTATCAAGATAGTAGGTTATGGTGGATTATAGCAAGTGCTAATAATTCCAAAACAGATAGTTTAGCAGTAAAGCAAGGTGAACAGCTACGTATACCTGCTAACCCAAGTGATGTCATAACCTTATACAACAGTTTAAATGAAAATAGATAATGGCACAAGGGGAAACTTTCTACTCATCAATCTCAGATAAGACAGTAAAACAACTACGTGTTAGAGAAGAGGCTTTAAAAAGTAATAATAAAACTATTGACCAATTATCTTTCTTAAACGCTAATAGTGGTTATGTCAAACTGACTTCAGGTATAAATATATTATCAAGTAATGGTTCAACCACATATGCTGGACCTGCTACTAGATTTGTTCTACATGGTGGGGCATTTTCTAGTAAAAGTGGAATAAGATCAGGTGTTTCTTTTGAAAAAGGAAAAGGTTTCTCACAAAGTGAACAAGCTTATAACAACTACTCAGGAGTTAAGGAAGGATTTGGTTTAGGCTATAGACCAATGCCAGGTATTACTTCTTTTGACCTACAAACATATAATACTTATGGCACATTAAGAATTGCTAACGTAACATTTACTGTATGGTCGTTAGAAGATTTAGACCAAGCAGAAAAATTATTTTTAAGACCCGGTTATTCTTGTATAGTAGAATTCGGTCATTCTGTATTTTTAGATAACGATGGTAAAAGGCAAGTTGTAGATAAAACTTTCAAAACGTTAAGTGATGGTGATTTATTTCCTTCAGAAGGAGATGCAGTAGTATTAGAAAAGAAAATAGAAAGAAAAAGAAAAGAACTAGACGGTAACTATGATGCATTTTTTGGTGTAACTTCTAACTTTAGTTACAACTTCAGAAATGACGGTGGTTATGATTGTACTATAAAAGTAGTTTCTAAAGGTATAATATTAGATTCTATTAAGAACGGTGAGGTAACCGATGGAATATCTTTTAATGTTCCAGAAGAAACTTCTGAAGACAAATCTAATCAAAAGTATAAAACTGCTTTTCACTTCGTTTTAGAACAAATACAAAACTTTGCTCAAAAATCTAAAGAAGTAGATTTTCAAGCTACCTTAGATAACATAAAAGATTATGCTGCCGATACTGATATGACGTTTAGTTTTAAAGGTAATGCTCCTTATGAAAACTTTACTGCACTATATTCATCTTTAGGAGAAAGTGGCACAACCTGGTACGGTGCTTCTGAAGTTAAAAACTCAGTAGGAATTGTATACGTACCAGTATCATTTGTTTTAGATCTTTTTAATAAACTAGGGTCTTTATACCCTATAGGTAATAGAAATAAACCTCATGTAAGTTTTTCAACTGTCAGAGGAAACAAATATAGGACTTTTGCAAGACATTTCTCTACAAACCCTGCTAATGTTTTACTACCTAAGTATGCTTCTTTTCACTACAGTGGAGAAGATTATGTACACCATTGGAAAAACAATAACATACATAATTTAATGAAAAGTTATGCAGAAGACAATGGAGGCACAAACCAAATTCTTAATATTTTTGTATCTACGAATTTAATAATAGAATTACTTAGTAAAGTTTACAACACACAAAACTTTGACACAACGTTTATAGACTTTATAAACATGTTTCTCGGTGAAATAAACGATTCATTAAGTAACATCACTAAACTTACATTATTTTTCAATGAAACTGAAAATAAATACGAAGTAGTAGATGCAAATGAAACATCAAAAGGTTTAACGGCTAAGACTATAAATCTGACTGGATTAAAATCTACGATTACTAATTTACAAATTGCAAGTAGAATAAGCTCTAACACAGCAGCACAAATATCTATTGCTGCACAGTCTGGAACTGATACGTATATGGACAATGTATCAGCTATACGTAATTGGAATAAAGGAGCAGTTGATAGGTTTATGAAAACTAAAGTTAGTAACCCAGAAGACTGTAAACCAACGGAAGTAACTAATGATGAAAACAAACCACCAGAAAAAGTTTATACTGCTAATGAATTTTTAAATGTAGATTCTTACAAAAAACTAACTAGTGATGTAAAACGGTTTTGGCAAGGAATACAATCTGATAAACCAGTGTTTAGTCCTGAAGATTTAGCTGGTATAAGGAATACATTACGTAAACTAAATATACTTGACTATGAGTTTAGTTTAATAAATGGACAACTTACAGAGGTACCAATACCTGTTGAATTAAGTTTTGACACATTGGGTATATCAGGTTTTAAAGTAGGTCAAAGTTTTAAAGTAAATCAAGGTATTTTGCTACCTAAGTACAATAAGTATGGATATATAGTAACTAGTCTGGGTCATAAACTTGACACAAATGGAATGTGGATAACTTCTGTTGGTTCTCAATTTTTTGATGTTGATAATGCACAAACTTCTTAATCATGTATATACCTAAAATTAAACAACTTGTCGGTGGTAAAATAAATGGCTTTTTAAAAGACCCTGCATCTGGTTTAAAGTTTAATGGATCGTTTGTACGAGATTTCATGGGCAATTTTTTCAAAGGTAATAAAATTACCAGCAAATCTGAACCATTAGAGTTTGTAAAAGATGGTGATGTGAGTGTAGATGATGTTTTTAGAAATGTACATACATCTCCTACATCTAATGATTACTCAAAAGGAACATTTGTAAGGTATTTTGCTAGAGATACTAGAGATGGAAAAGTTGTTGAATTGGATAAAATTTCTTATCTTAAAATACAGAAAGAAAAAAAGTTATATAGAAAAACTCTTAAAATTCTTTGGAACATAACTGGTAATCCAGAAGATCAAATTATAAACGGTTATATGTATCCAGGAACAAAAGCAAAGAATGAGGATGTTGCAAAGAAAGCTGACAAATTACTACCAGGAATAAAAGTACAGCATCTTTCTAACTACGCAGAGTTTGTTCGTAAGTAGATTTATTCTATCTTATTAAAAAGGTTATTAGTGTTTTACATAGTTGAACAAGAAACTAAGTTGGAAAGCTTAGAAAAGTTATCGAGATTAGGAATTTATGTTGATGTAATATCAACAAATAATATGTACCATCCTAAACTTACTTCTGCAGTTGCTGTCTACATGAGACTTATAGGTTCAGAACACGGATATATTATCCCAGTAGATCATGATGAAGGTATGAATACCTCATTAGAAAGAGTCTCTCGCATTCTCTCCTCTTCCAGTAAAGTATATACATTAGATAAGAAAACATTGCTCTATTACTTTAATATACAGGGAGCAATAGATCTATCGTTATTATACTCGATGACTAAATATGATAAGTTAGAATACTCTAGAGACACCAGTACTATTAATCAATTTTACAATAAACACAGTAAGGTAGAGTACCTAAATAAGTTAATTCCTATTTCCAAACTTTATGAAAGTTGTGAAAAAGTATACGATCAAGTAAAACATGTTGTTGATTTTAAAATACCAGACAATTTTGATTTTTATAACGTTACTGCAACTAATATATTTTTTCTTATTGAACAGAATGGACTTGGAGTGTATTATGAGGAATTTAACGAAATGTTTAAACCTAAAGACCCATTGTTTAACACAATCGACAATACAGTATTAACTTCATACAATTTATACAATGTTACATCTAGACCTACTAATGCTTTTAATAGCGTTAATTTCGCTGCTATACCTAAGGGCGATCAATATAGAAAGTCATTTAGGCCGACCGGTGATTACTTTGTTGAGTTGGATTTTGATGGTTATCACCTGCGTTTACTTTGTGAGCAGATTGGATACCCTTTATCAGACGAATCAGCTCATAAGCAATTAGCAAAACAGTACTTTAATAAAGAAGAAATAACCGAAGAAGAGTATGACAAAGCAAAACAAATTAACTTTCACGCAATTTATGGAAAGATACCAGAGAAGTGGGCTTTCCTTGAGATCTTTACAAAGATTGATGATTATATCAAAAAGTTATGGAAACAATACGAAGATGACGGAGAGGTCTTGGCACCAATTAGTGGAAAACCTTTCACGACAGCATTAAAAGATATGCATCCACAGAAATTGATGAATTACATCATGCAGTCTTTAGAAACCTCAAGAAACATACTTATAATTAAAGATGTCTTGAAGTATTTACAAAATAAAAAAACTAAATTAGTACTATACACATACGATGCTCTACTATTTGACTTTTATAAAGAAGATGGTAAGGAAACGTTAGAAGAATTACAAGAGATATTAGAATCTGATGGAAAATATCCAATAAAATTTAAATATTCTAAAGATTTATGTTTATAACAAAGAAAGATATTTATATATGGACAACATAGTTACAGGAAATCGGTTTGATTACGATATTGAACCGATATATTTCAATGAAGATATGAGCAACAAATTATTCTGTACCTTTGCATCTGAAGATACACTAGAAGGTATTCTAGAACAGATACAGGAAAGGTATAAAATTATATACAACAAAATATTTGTACTTTACTCAAAGAGTCAAGATGAATATATATGTACGTACAATGTAGACTTTGGTAATATAGGTACGTTTTTAGAAAATACGATTTTAGTACACCGTAAAAAGGAGTCTAATACTCTGTATACGATTAATGCACTTAATACACTTATTAAGGAATTAAATGGAGGACAGTTAGACACTTCATATCGCATTAACTGGCCTGATTACAGGAACTGTATACTACTTACAAAAGGTCCTGAACTCAAAAGGGTAAACACAAAATTATATAAGATTATCGAACTTAATTAGGATAGGTTTGTTATCAGAAATTAGGTTAGTTGAATTAGAGTTATTTTCATTCTGTAATAGAACCTGTTCTTTTTGCCCCAACCACTTTGTTGATAGAATATCAGAGAATAAATTATTACCAATTGATATTTTTGAAAAAGTAGTTCAAGAATTAAAAAGTTATGATTACAGTAATTTTATTTCATTAAGTAGATACTGTGAACCACTAGCATTCAGAGATATATTAGATAGTAGAATTGAATATATAAGAAAGCATTTACCAAAAGTTAGTATAGTTGCCAATACAAATGGAGATTATGATTACGAGGGAGTTGATATAGATGAACTTACAGTAATGGACTATGATTTTAAATTATCAAAAGAAGAGCTAGGTCCTGTTGAACGTACCTCTAGACCATATGTTGTACGTAATATGAGATTAGGTAAGATAAACTATAGAGGTGGTGCATTAGATATAAGAAAAAAGTTTGTTAGAGACTTTCCATGCCATGAACCAAAACACTTTATTGGTATTGACTACACCGGGTATGTTATGCCTTGTTGTAATTTAAGATCTGATGTTGATATACATAAACCATACGTGTTGGGTGACTTAAGAAAGTTTACTCTACAACAAATTTATGATAATCAGATTGCTAGTACTTTTAGAAAAAACGTAAGTGAATTAGACTTCCCTGATGTGTGTATAAGATGCACAAAAAAAGCAGGTAGATATACTGCTGAAAAACCAAGTATTATGAATTTACCTTCATAAAAGTTGGTAGATAGAATATACTTTTCTATATTATAGTATAATAAATATTTTTTAATAAGTTATGGATATAAACGCAATTAGAGCTAAATTAGACTCACTAAACAACACCGGTCAGCAGAAAGAAAAAACTGACTATTCTGAAATTTTTTGGAAACCTCAATTGGGTAAACAGACATTACGTATAGTACCGTCTGCTTTTGACCCTACCTTTCCTTTTAAGGAGTTGAAGTTTCATTACGGGATTGGAAAATACCCGATGATTGCCTTATCAAATTTTGGTAAGCAAGATCCTATTGAAGAGTTTGTAAAAGAACTAAGAAAAACATCTGATAGAGATAATTGGTCTTTAGCAGGTAAGATTAACCCTAAAACTAGAATCTTTGCTCCTGTAGTAGTTAGAGGAGAAGAGGATAAAGGAGTTAGATTATGGGGATTTGGTATTACTATCTACAAAGCATTACTAGCATTAGCAGAAGATGAAGATGTAGGTGACTATACCGATGTAATTAATGGATGGGATTTAGTAGTAGAACAAATTCAAGGTAATCCTTACCCTGAAACATCTGTTAGAATTAAACCTAGACAGACTGCATTATCTGATAATAACGATCAAGTAGATAAATGGTTGAAAACTCAACCTAATCCTGAAGAAGTATTTACTCAATATGATTATGACTTTATCAAGAAGCAATTACAAGGATATTTAAACCCTGGTAGTGAAGAAGCAGCATCTGCTAATACCACTACAAGTACAACTACGCCAGAAAGCACAAGTCCTCAAAAGACTGACTTTACTTTAGAAACAGCTACTGCTGGCAATAAAGATACAGTTAAGAAATTTACAGACTTATTTGATGAATAATGGCAAAAAAGAAAGAAGTACAAGAGAAGGCAACGGCTGCAGTACGCAAGTCGTTTAATTTAGGTAATTTTAAAAAGAAGAAAGGATACTCTAATGCTTCTGTTAAGTTTAAGGAGCAAGGTTGGATACCTCTATCTAAAGCTTTTCAAGACATTACTTCGTTACCCGGTATACCAACCGGACACATCACTCTATTGCGTGGACATAGTGATACGGGTAAAACAACTGCCCTACTAGAAGCTGCGGTGAATGCTCAAAAGCTGGGCATTCTCCCGGTTTTTATAGTCACTGAGATGAAATGGTCTTGGGACCACGCTAAAGAGATGGGATTACAGTTTGAGGAAGTAACTGATGCAAACGGCAATGTAACTGACTATGAAGGACATTTCTTATATGCCGATAGAGGACAGTTAAATACTATTGAAGATGTAGCAGTTTATATTGCTGATCTTATGGACGAACAAGCTAAAGGTAACTTACCTTATGATATGTGTTTCTTCTGGGATAGTATTGGTTCAGTACCATGTGACTTATCAGTAAGATCTAACAAGAACAATAACGAATGGAATGCTGGTGCTATGTCTACTCAGTTTGGTAATAACCTTAACCAAAAGATTCTATTATCTAGAAAGGAAAACTCTCCTTATACTAATACTTTAGTTGCTATCAATAAAGTATGGACTCAAAAACCAGAATCACCTATGGGTATGCCTAAACTTCAAAATAAAGGAGGTATGTCTATGTGGTATGATGCAACGTTAGTAGTTACTTTTGGTAATATTACTAATCCAGGTACATCAAAGATCAAAGCCATTAAAAATGGTATGCAGGTAGAGTTTGCTAAACGTACTAACGTACAAATAGAAAAGAACCATATCGGAGGAGTACAATCTAGAGGTAGAGTTGTTATGACTGCTCATGGTTTTATACCAGATGATAAGAGACAGATAGATAAGTATAAAGATGCTCATAAAGACCACTGGTTGAAGTTAGTAGGTAGTTTAGATTTCGATCTAATAGAAGAAGGAGACCTAGAAGAGGATATTATAACTCCTAACCTACTAGATTAGTGTACGACGATATTTTAAACAACCTTAAAGAGACCCCACCCCGTGCAGTAAATGATCATATCTTGATCATTGATGCTATGAATATGTTAATTCGTAGTTTCTCACTGCTCAAAGCGATGAATCCATCAGGTGCCCATGTTGGCGGCCTGGTGGGTTTTCTTCGCTCATTAGGGTTTGTAACTAGAACTTTTGATCCTACACGAGTAATAGTTGTATGGGACGGAAAAGGTGGATCAGGTAATCGACAAAATATAGACCCAAACTATAAAGCACAAAGAGCTACAAGTAGAATTACACATTGGGGGTTATACGACACTAAAGAAGAAGAAACTGAAGCACTTATAGGACAGTTGTACCGTACTCAAGATTATTTAGATTGTTTACCTTTACACCAAGTGGGTATAGAAAAATTAGAAGCTGATGACGTAATAGCGTGGATAGCAAAAAAAGCTTCTTACTCAAGTGTAAAGAAATGCACTATAGTTTCTTCAGATAAAGATTTTTTGCAGTTAGTAGACGATACTATTGAAGTTTATGCACCAATAAAGAAAAAAACTTTTAACTTAACTAATGTTAAAGAAGATATAAAGGTATTAGCTTCAAATTATAATATAGTAAAAGCACTAACTGGTGATAGTTCTGATAACTTAAAAGGAGTAAAAGGTTTAGGTATAAAGACTATTGTATCAGAATTTCCTAAATTGGTTACAGAAACTTCTAACTTAGATTATATTTTTGATACTGCAGAAAAAAAATTAGAAGGTAAAAAAATATTTGCTAAGATAATACACAATTGGGATAAGGTTGAAACCAACTTTAAATTAATGGATCTACACGAAACATCATTAGATGATAATGAAAAACAATTCATTAACGATACACTTAAGAGTAAAACTCCAGATCTACAAACAGGTGCATTCTTAAGACTATTAGATCAAGACAAAATCGAAGGTATAACTAAAAATACCGAAGGTTGGTTAGAAAATTTTAGAGATTTAACAAAAGTATAATGAATAGTAGATCATTAATAATAGGATTAGCTTTATTTTTAGTAGCTCAATCACTTGCTTGGTTTCAAACCAATGGTCAGTTTATAAGTACATGGGTAAAAGACCACCCTATACTAGTTTCCGGATTGATGGGCATACCAGTAGGTGCATCGTATATTTACGGTACAACGTATATAGTTGAATACTTTAACGGACAGTTATGGCCTGCCAGAATAGTAGCATTTGCTACAGGTATATTCAGTTTTTATTTACTTACACTCATTTTTATGAAAGAAGGTATAAATATTAAAACAGGTACCATACTTATGTTAGCCTCAATGATAATTATTTTACAAGTATTTTGGAAATATGATTAAAGGAATGATAGCAGGTAACTTCGATGTAATACATCCTGGTTACGTTGCAATGTTTAAAGAGATACAAGATAAATGTGATGAGGTTTACATACTTCTACACGATGACCCCACAATTGAAAGACCTGAGAAGAAAAAACCAATTCTTTCAATACAGGAACGTAAAGAAATATTAGAAATGATGTTTTCATATCCTGTAATACTAAGTTACAATACGGAAAAAGAACTTTTATTCTTAATTAAGAGTATTAAACCAGACATAAGATTTTTAGGTGATGATTATATAGGTAAACCGTTTACTGGAGACAACCTAGATATACCTATTCACTACTTTGATCGTTCTCACGGTTGGAGTACTACTAAATTTAAAAAATTAATTGCAGAAAGTTATGAAAAAAGCAGTAATAGTTAGCGGTTATTTTAACCCATTACATAAAGGGCATTTAGATTTATTTGAAAAAGCAAAAGAAGTAGGTGACATACTAATTGTTATAGTAAATAATGATAAGCAAAGAGAAATGAAAGGTTCTAAATTTTTTCAAGATGAAGAGGAAAGAATACGTATCATTAGAGCATTAGCAGTAGTTGATATGGCCTGGATCTCTATAGATAAAGATTCTACTCAAAACGCTACACTTAAAACCATAGTTGATAAGTTTTACGGCGTGATGAAGCTAGCTTTTGCTAATGGAGGAGATCAAAACAATGATACTATACCAGAAGCTGAAATATGTAGAATGTTTGATATTGAACTAATAGACGAATTAGGAGATAAAATACAATCAAGCAGTTGGTTGTTAGGTAAAAAATAATTATATTTAATAAATAAAAGGTTATAAATGACATTAAAGAGTTTACAGCAGTACGGAAAAGGGTTTCAGTTAAAGGTTTTAGGATCATTACTAACAGATAAAGGTTTTTTACTTAATGTTAGAGATGTACTGCATGATAGTTATTTTGATGCAGATTCACATAAGTGGATCATTAACCAAATAAAAGACTATTTTGATAAGTATCACAATACTATCACTATGGATGTGTTAAAAGTAGAACTTCAGAAGATTGAAAATGAAGTACTTCAAGTAGCACTTAAAGAAGAACTTAGAAATTCATACGAGGCATCGCAAGATGATTTACAATATGTACAAGAGGAGTTTTTAGGTTTTTGTAAGAATCAAGAAATGAAACAAGCTATATTAGCTTCAGCTGACCTACTCAAAGAAGGAGACTTCGATGGTATTAGAAACCAAGTAGAAACAGCAATGAAAGCTGGTATGGATAAAAATATTGGACATGAATATAATAAAGATATCGAGGCTCGTTATAGAAAAGATTACCGTCCCACTATACCTACTCCTTGGCCTATACTTAATGATGGAATACAGGGAGGTTTCGGACCTGGAGACTTGGGGATTATTTTTGGTAATCCAGGTGGTGGTAAAAGTTGGTGTATGGTTGCTATTGCTGCTCATGCTGTTCAACTTGGTTATAAGGTTAATTACTATACTTTGGAACTTGGAGAAGATTACGTTGGGAAAAGGTTTGACTGTTATTTTACGGGATACGGAATCGACGAAATCAATAGTAAAAGAGACGAAGTCCAAACGTTAATGAAAAACCTTAAAGGTAAACTTATAGTAAAAGAGTATCCTCCTAAAGGTGCTACAGTAAATACTATAAAGTCACATATTCAAAAATGTTCTGATATGGATCATAAACCAGATCTAGTAATTATTGACTATGTAGACTATTTAAGAGCTCCTTCTAAAGGTAAGTTTGCTGAACGTAAAGATGAAATCGATGATGTATTTATTGCTACTAAAGGTTTAGCTAAAGATCTTAAAATACCAGTCTTGACTCCTTCTCAAGTTAACAGAATGGGTGCTAGAGATTCAGTTATTGAAGGAGATAAAGCAGCAGGTAGTTACGATAAGATGATGGTTGCGGATGTATGTTTATCATTGTCAAGACAGAAAGAGGATAAAGTGTTAGGTACAGGTAGAGTACATGTTATGAAAAATCGTTACGGTCAAGACGGTATGACTTATAATGTTAAGATGGATACTAACAATGGACATATAGAATTTGAAGGTAAAGCCAACGACTTAGACGAAGCTATTGACCCTAATAAACCAGTCTTTAATTTATCTTCAGATTCCATGGCAAAATTATTCGACAAAAAGTGATAGCAAGATATTTATTATCATGCCCGAAGGAAATCTCCAACGGGTCTTTTTGTCTATTAACCTTCCAAATATATAAGTATATATGAGTCTATTAAATGAAAGAGTAGTGTACAAGCCCTTTGAATATCCAAAGGCATATGATTACTGGTTAAAGCAACAACAAGCACATTGGTTACATACAGAAGTACCAATGGCACAAGATGTTACTGATTGGAAATCAAATATGAAAGACTATGAGAAAAACGTAGTAGGTCAAATCTTAAAAGGGTTTGCTCAAACAGAAACTATAGTAAATGACTACTGGTCAACTTTAGTTACTAAGTGGTTTAGGAAGCCGGAAGTTATTATGATGGGTACCACTTTAGGTTCTTCTGAAACGATTCATGCTGAAGCTTACTCTTTATTAAATGAGCAGTTAGGATTGGATGATTTCTCAGAATTTTTAGAAGACGAAGCTACTATGGCAAAGATAGAAGCATTAATGAATGTTAGAGATAATGATGATGGCTCAGCTAACTGGCATGAAAGAGCAAAATCGTTAGCTATATTTT
>Ga0181379_1000646_pt1 | contig 16875 bp, 13 predicted proteins | sample 2SPOviralmetaG_FD_130115 | JGI IMG/M metagenome (GOLD analysis project Ga0181379, IMG submission 130115) | Marine viral communities from the oligotrophic San Pedro Time Series (SPOT) site, San Pedro Channel, CA, USA - 2 SPOT_SRF_2009-07-10 | ecosystem: Environmental > Aquatic > Marine > Strait... | reverse complement strand
CGTTGAACGTCTGTGAATTTTTTGAATACTCGACTGGTCGAGAATAAAAGAAGTCGGTGGCATTATTGCCAAGCAACTCCTCTTCAAACCAGATTGTATCTTTCAGTAGATTTTTGTCAACATTGAAAGCTTGCTTAAAGCCAATTTTTTGTAAAGAATCATTGATCCTATTTTTAATGAATTCTTTTAGGATCGGGGCGTTAAGACCCTTCTCTTGAATGCCGTTAACCATCCAATCGATCATTTTGCTCTCAGCTTTAAAAGCTTGTTGAGCTTCGTCAAGAATACGCTCTTCCAACTCCCCGTCAAAAAGCTCAGGATGCTCTTCACGGATGGTGTTGATAATTTTCATTCCAACTAAAGCATGAACGTTCTCCTCATTACGAGTATACTTAACCTGTTGATCGGTATCCTTAAGAACATTCTTAAAGCGAGCAAAGTGGTTAATGATGTAGAATTGAGAAAACAGTGATACATTCTCTACAAAAAGGGTGAATAGGATTAAAGCGTAAACATACTGCTTCTTACTGTTCTTGTAGAATTTATGGGTGTACTTCCGAAGGTAGTTTACTCGGCCCTCAATGAAGTCAAGTTTAAGATTCTCTTCAAAAACTTCTTCCAGTCCAAGAACTTCCAAAAGTCGCTCATAAGCGTTATTGTGAATAACTTCAACATTAGCCATGACGAATCCAAGATCACTAAAAGAAGGATGAGGAAGGTTATCACCCAACTTGCTCCAGAATTTCTTAACAGCGACTTCGATCTGCCCAATAGCTGAAAGAGTCCTAACAATAATCTCTTTTTCCTGATCACTTAATACCACGTTAAAGTCTTGCAAATCAGAGGTAAAACTGAATTCTTTATCAGTCCAAAACCCATTGTGCATTGCTTCAATAAACTCTCCTGCCCAAGGATAATGGTCAGGCTTCCGCGATATTTGTTCTTCGAAAATCATGTTAGCGTTAGTTACACTATTAACTGATATTCGTCTCTTGTCGAGTTAAAATTTTTTGATTTTTTTTTGTTGACACGATTTCAGATACCTATATAATATCGTTATACGATCTGTTTCCGCGAGGATTCGTGGTCTTTAAAGAAAGGCTTCTGGTTTAGATGACGAATAAGTAAAGTAGAACGTATAATATTATTATATATTATATTATATTATTATATATTGTATAGGGCATTTTTTTAAAGATGGAAACAGATCAAGAATTAATAGATAGGGTTAAAGAAGATCAGGACAGCAACAGTCTGGTCGAAATAATCGAAAGGCATTCAGGGATTTACCACGATATGGTAGATAGGTTTTTGTCGGGGAGTAGAAATACCGCCGAAAGAGACTCCCTTCTTGAGGATAAAGAGTTTACAATATACAACTCGGTAATGAAGTACGACTCATCAAGGGGTGCTAAATTTGCAACATATCTAGCTAATGAGGCGAAATGGAAGTGTTTGAACACCTTGACCAGAAATAAGAAGTTTCAAAAATGTTCTCTAGAAGATATTTTGAAACAGCCTCAGTCGGAAGGTGACCTACAAGTGCATGAAAATCATGAGGTCTTTTCTTTGTTTAAATCCTTTCTGCAAAAAGAAAAAGACAGAAGAATGGAAAAAATCATTGACATGCGCTATAATGGCGTGTCTAATAAGCTTACACCTTGGAGGAAGATAGCGAAATCACTCGATATGAGCATTCAAGGCGTAATCAACATTCACAATCGGTGTTTGTTGAAATTCAAAAAGCAATCAGAAAATTATGTATAATAGCATTACATCAGTAGGGTATCTTGTAAAAGATCCAGAGACTCGTCAACTTAATGGCGGGAAGTCAGTAACTCGCCTCCGTGTTGGAATCTCTCCAAGCAACGCCAAAACCAAATGCTTCATTGATCTTGAGGTTTGGGATAAGCTATCTGAAATCGCATCTAAATACCTTACAAAAGGTCGTGAGTTTGTGTTTTCTGGTGAGCTTGCTATGGACACTTGGGAAAACAAGGATACGGGTAAACCTCAATCGAAATATTTCATCAGAGGGAATAATATTCAATTCTTGAATTCTGGCAAGAAGGACGATAGTCAATCTTCTGATTCATCTCCCGCTCCTGCTGCTGCTGGTCCAGCATCTGACGATGAGCCTCCCTTTTAATGAAGATTTTAGTTGAAGCCCCTATCAACTCGTTAAGCCTCGGTAATGTTTCTTTTAACATTATCCGAGAGCTTTTCGATAGGGGTCATGACGTTGGTATTTGGCCAACAGGTCAAGTAGATATTAAAGCTTACGACATTGAGGAAGACTTAAAGAAGAAAATAGAAAACAGCATTAATAATAGGTATGACTATCTTAGTGAAGATGTACCAAGTTTAAAAATTTGGCATTTAAATGGGTCTGAGAACAGAAAAAACTGTAAACAATATTTGTTAAGCTTTTATGAATGCAACCAACCGACAGACATTGAAAAGAAACTTTCTGAATCTCAAAACGAGACGTTCTTTAGTTCTTCCTGTGCTTCTGACTTGTTTGGTGGCGTATTCTGCCCATTGGGTTTCGACAAAGACTTCAAAGAAACAAAAAAAGAATACCTGAGTGGTATCACCCATTTTGGTTTGATGGGTAAGTTTGAACACAGAAAGCATACTGCTAGAATTATTCAAGCTTGGTTAAAGAAGTATGGGAATGATCCAAAGTATCAACTATCTTGTTTGGTCACTAACCCCTTCTACAAAAAGGAGGACATGGATAAGACTATTAATTCTGTTTTAGGCGGAGAGAGATATTCTAATATCAACTTTTTGCCTCATTTAGAAAAAAATTCTGAAGTTAATGAGTTTTTAAATGCAATCGATATTGATCTTACAGGACTGTCTGGAGCAGAAGGCTGGAATCTCCCTTCTTTTAATGCAACTTGCCTCGGCAAATGGAGCATTGTTCTTAATGCCACATCTCATAAAGATTGGGCTACTGAAGATAATTGTATCTTGGTTGAGCCTTCGGGAGAAGTCGATTGTTACGATAACGTCTTCTTCAAGAAGGGGTCTCCATTTAATCAAGGGACTCTTTATAACTGGAAAGAGGATGATGTGATCAAGGCGATGGAACAAGCTGAGAAGAAAGTGGGACAAGTTAACACAGAGGGACAAAAGTTGGCAGACAAGTTGACTTACCAGAACACTGTTGATGTCATTTTGTCCCGTATTTACAAGGATTTCGATCTGGCATAGATCCTGTTAAAAGGTTTGCATGATTAATACATTATTGTACGACTTATTTAATGACCACGGTTTTAAAAGCCAAAACTATGTTGAAGACAAAGGTGACTCTTTCGAGTTAAAAGTTGAGCTTGCTGGCTTTTCAAAGAAAGATCTCGATATCGAAGCTACTGAAGATAAGCTTACGATTGAGACAAAACCTGAAGATGGAAAGAAGGCTTTTTCTGTCCAACTTTTCAAGAAGGTCGAGACGGAAGCTATTACCTGTAAAATGGATAATGGGTTACTGACTATGAACCTACCTAAAAAAGGAAGATTAAAACCAACTAAAATTAAAGTCAATTAAAATCAACGGGGGTGGAAACGCCCCCGTTTTTATTTATAATAAAATATGCCCTTATATACCTACAAGCATCCTGATACAAATGAGCATAAAGACGTTTTTCAATCTATGAATGAAGAGCATATTTATGTAGATGGTTTTGGGACCGAGTGGAAACGGGTCTATTTTGCCCCCAACGCCTCTATCGACTCCAACATTGATCCGTTTAGTCAAAGACAGTTTACGGACAGTACAGGAGGAAAGAAGGGTACTGTAGGCGACATGCTTGATTACTCAGCGGAGATGAGTCAAAGACGGGCAGAAAAATCTGGAGGAAAAGATCCAGTTAAGCAAAAATACTTCGATGATTATGCCGCCAAGAGAAATGGGCAACGTCATACAGCGGAGAAGAAACAGACTTACGAAAGTAAGAACGTTAAGATTGAATATGATTAATTAGTTATTTCGTGACTGAATGACAAGGAATATGTCATTTGATCATTCACGTTCATCTGATAAGCGGAGCTTTCAAGCCGCAAATCAGAAAATGAAAACGTGTGAGTGAAATCATTCCCAGTATCTACAATCCCTACGTCAAAATCATAACCAGACTCAGCTGTAATCAAATTAGATATCTCTCCAGTCGCTAAACCTGAAACTAAAAATTCTATATTTACAGAAGAGGTAAGCGGATACTGAACCTTTCTTCCGTAAGGGTAATCACTACCAAGGCCAAATAGATCAACCCTATTGATTGGGATATTGAACGAGAACGACTGTAGATGAGCGTCCCCACTAATAGGCGCTCCACCTATCTGTAGATTTTGAAGAGTTGAGCTTACTTTTGTAGGGGAGCAAAGAGGTGGATTTAATCTATTCACTGCTGTATAATCTCCAAATCCGCTAATACTAGCCTCTGTCAATTGTATCTCTCCGACATTATTATTGTTTCCTGAATTAAGATTGATTGCTGGTACTTGATATTCAGAAGAAGAAGCTATTTGGATATTAATATTAGAGCATTTATATGTAGTAGATACAACTGGCAAAGACCCTATTGAAAAACCTAAAGAGTAGTTTGTTAAAAATGCATTACCTATAGAAATTACTTCAGAAACATTACCCATTGATGATTGAAAAGCTAGGTCATTATTTTGAATCATATCTACTCCTTGATTAGGATGATTAGCTATAAAAAAGTTTTGATCTTCGTTGGTATAACCACTAAAAAAAGGAGACTTTGCTGTACCTGTTTGATCATTTATTAAACCCAACATATTTTCGTTCAACATCGTTGGGGTGTAATAGTAATCTATAGCTAAATCAACGTCTGGCGATCTGGTGATATCATTGATAGCTAACCCTTTAGAACCGATTTGCTTTGACTTTTGCCTTGGTTGTGAAAAACCAACAGCTACACTTTGAACAGCGCTCATACAAGCGCTGGACTGGCTGTTCACTCCGATTCCAGTTGTAAATGCTGGCTTTTGACCAATAAACACAAGTGAATTATTACTCTTTAAAATATCTCTAGCCATATCAAGTTCCTGTTGGGATTACACCTAAAACATCTTCTACTAACGTCACGGATAAATCGTGCGTGTTAAAAAACTTCCATGTATGATTCCACTCTGGGCAATACATAGCTTTTGGTCTATTATAGACTGATTCTATATCATGTCTAAACCTTCTGTATCCAGCCTTATTCTCTAAGAAATGCAACATACACTTAAGTTGTTTGTCGCTAATATCTGTGAAATCATACTTAAGCTGGAATGAAGCGTTGTTATCCTTTGTTTTGACTCTTTGCTTAAAAGAGTTTTTAAATTGCAAGACTTCATTTTTTAATTGGACATCATTCTGCAAACCAATATCAGGCTTAAAGAAGAAGTTCTGAGACCATGCTGAGCTAGCCCCCGTTGGGGAATTCGCAGCAGAAGATGAGTGGGTTTCCGTACAGTAATAATAGTTGTTTAGTTTATTGGAACTTATGCCAGTGAAAACAACATCAAATTTTTCATAAGTGGTAGAGTAAGCATAGTTTTGGAAATCTAAATTAACAAAATTCATCCCAGACCAATTAAATAAATTTGGAGCCTGATCCACAGAATAAGAAACAGCGACTTCATAATGCTGGTTGTTGACATGATTAATCGCATAGTTGTCAGACACCCCAGACATAGATTTATAAATCCCGCTATTATCTATATTAAAATCAAACAATTGATTACCATTTTTACTCTCGATAAATGCAGCTAGTTTCTGGGTATTTGCTTCATTTAAGTCATACCGCACATCATACTGAACCTCTAAACTATTCATTGAGTGAGGTATGGAGTTGATTTGAAAATCATCAACCTCGTATGTAAAATTCTTGGACTTAAAAGAGGCTTTAGAGCCGTAGACGGGAGTTAAACTAAGACCTGAATAATCAGACTGAATTGTAACTCCAGAAATATTTGAGTCCCTGTTGTAAAATAAATCAGAAGCCATGACCAATATAATTTAAATTTAAAATAGCAGAACCATTATCAGAAGCTGATATAGATTCACTTACCAATGTGGCATTAGGAATCGTCAATGCCTGAATATCCTGTCCACCTCTACCGTCAATATCGAAAGAAACAGATTTGTTTTCTCTGTTGGATAAAAAATCAAAGGAATTATCAGGAACAGTTTCATCAACTTCAATTTGAACCTGAGCTGTGAACTCCAAAGGTGGGACAAGCTCGACAGAAACCGCAGCTTCGCTACCTATTGAGAAATGAGGTTTTCTATTAGCTTTTATGGAGTAATCGAAACCAATAACCCTATTTGTAGTAGAATTGTCGCACGTTATACTAATTGATCCTTGAGATGGAATGTTAATACTCACCTCATTAGAACTAAAATCTCCTATAGTTTCATTGGATGAATCCATTTCATCAAAAATAGAAATAGAAGCGTTAACTTTTGGCACAGATCCTACCGCGCAATTGACAGAATACGAATCTAAGAACCCATTACTAAAGCCATATGCGGTCCCCCCGTATACAATTTGACCAGCCATAGCATTGGAACCAGTAAAACTTAAAATAACATCATTGTATATGAGATGTCTAGAGATAGAAAGTTTTTGTTGAGTTGCCCCGCCGACAGTAGTTAAACCTTTTTTGGAGCCTAAAGGTTTGAGTATATTTGCGCTATTAGAGTATGATAAGTCTACAGAGCTAATACCAGAAATATGGTTCGAAGCTATGTTTACAGCTACTTCGTCATTTAATCTTGATCCAAACATTACTTTCTAAGTTGTCCTCCTAATCTTTGTTCATCTGCAATCACTTGTTTAACGGCGACTTTAATTCTCTCAGATAATTTTCTTTCTCTTTCTGGAGCATCTTCGCCTCCTGTTTGACTTTCAGTGCCATTAGAGCCATTGATTGTTATGTTGATATCACCTGTAGATTGAGATGTCTCGGTTGCAGTAATTAACTGATCAAGTTTGGCGACGAGATCGGTATTATCACCAGTTCCAGCTCCAGAGTTTAACGCCTGTAAATTACCAGCTCCAATATTCTTTGTGGCAGCAGCGTTCATGACGAACTCTCCACCTGAAAGCATAGCAGGAACTGTATCAACTCCTCCAGCAGCGGGAATTAATCCTCCTGTAGCCACTTTCTTGGTCTCGGGATCTTTTTCAGCCTTGGGATCTGAAAATATATTCATCAAGTCCCCACTCGATGCCGCAGCTCCAAACACCCCACCAGAAGCGGGGGCATCAGTAAGCTTAACTCCAGCAAAGTTACCTGCTCCAGACGATATAAGTCCCGTCATCCCTTTGCCAATTAAAGGTTCACCGTCAGCCCCTTCTAATTTTCCTAATCCTTCCGAAACCCCATAACTAACAATAGTACTAATGGCAGCTGACATTAACATGTCGCCCAAGCTAACTTCTTGCTTCTTTGCTTGTTCGTGAGCTTCTCTTTCTGACGCTACTAAACCAAGAGCTTGCCTCTTGGCATCTTGCACCTTTTTGAATTGAGGATTATTCCTTCGACCAAACATGGTCATTCTTCCACTTTCAGCGCCTAAGAAAGCTCCTTCAGACCTTATATCATCTCTACCCAAGGCTGTTGGGGTTTGAGTAGCAAAAGACATAAGGTCTTTCATTCCAACAATAGCTCCAGCGCCGCGCATACCCGGGGTCGTAAACATGCCCTCTCTATCTCTAACTTGACCTCCGCTAGCAAAACCACGAAGAGAGCCAGAGTTTATAGCTTCCATGAATCCCGGCCCATAACGCTGAACAGCTTTTTTATTCATGACGTACTCTCCACCCATTAGCATGGCTGGAACGTCATCACGGCTACCAGAGCCGCCGCGAACTTTGCCTCCATCAGCGAAGCCAAAGATTGAAGCAATAGATGAACCAGCAGATTTAAGAAATCCCATAAACCCTCCGCCTCCAGAGCCTTCACCTTTAGAACCTTCACCCCCAAGACCTTCACTCGCAGCTTGATCCATAAACTTATCGATAAAGTTTGTGGTCATGGCTTTCAAAAACTGATCAGCCGCATTTAGCAACGCATCTTCAAGATCATCTACACTCTTAATACCTTCTGCAAACGCTGATACGAAGTTATCTCTAAACTGGGCGGAAGACGCAACCATTTTATCTAAGAAATCAGAGTTAATAGTTTTATCATCCTTCACCAGCTTCTTCTTCATTCTGTCTCTAAAGCTGCTTTCTAGTCTGGCTTGTTCAAGAGCGTTTGCTGGAGTTAAGTTTTTATTATCTTTAATAGTTTTAAAATCTTCTCTGGCAAAAGCGGCTTTTTCGCCTAGTCCCATTTTCTCAGACTGTTGCGCTTCAAATTCCTTTTGTGCCATTGCTGCTTGACGACTTTCTTGAATACCATTATTCAAACGTATCAATCTAATTTTAACGCTTCTTGTGTCAATGTCGAGTTGATCTCTAGCGTCCTTTAGAGACTGCTCTTGCATCTTTTGCTCCTGCCTAGAGATATCTAGAGAAGTCATCCTAGTCTCCTCAATCTGCATCATTAGGTCTTTCATATTAAACAGGGCATCTGTTTGAGCGAGTGCGTTTTTAATATCTTCTTCATTAGTGCCACTAGCTCTTAATGATTTCTCAAAAGCTTTGTTTACATCTGTAGCTACCTCAAGACCATCATCTGGGTCTGTAAACTCAACGTTCCCTCTAGCGACCTCTTCAAGAGCTTGTTTTACGTTTGGATTTGTTATACCAGCATTGCTTATAATTTGACTTGCTGCTGAGAATGCCGAATTTTCACGTTCTTGAATTCTTAAATCTTTAGCTTCTTGGGTTCCAAACTTCTCTATATTAAAATCCGCTAATTGTTTCCTAATAGCATCGGCAGCATTTTTATCATTTCTGTTTTCAGCTCCCCTGAGTTGATCTTGTAACCCAAGTTCTCTTTTCTGAAGCTTACGATCCCTGCTCTTAGCTGCAAACGCAACGTCACCTTCATCCAAAATCTTAACCCTGCTAGCAGCTTCAGCAGCTTCTTTTAAAACATCCCTAAGATTGCTAGCGTTGTTTGTAGTTCTACCAAGAGCTTCAGCAGCATCTAACCCATTTTTTTTGAGTTGATCAGTATTTTTTGCTCCAGCTAATATTCTGTCAGCAATACTTTTCGCTTTCTCGTCATTTTCTACGAAAGGTTTAAGTGTCTGAGTTAAAAGTGTTTTAAATTTCTCAGTATTATTTACTGTATCCGCAGATACATTTTTTAACTTTTCTTCTATAGCCGCTACAGCTCCAGCGTTTTCTTTTACCCCTTCAATCTTATCTATCTCTTCAGCAACTAAGGAAAGTCTTTCATTAGCGTTACTTATACGCATCTGATCTAGCTTAAGTAAAAGCTCTTCATTTCTTATTTCTCCTTTTGTAAGAGTTCCTAATATTTTAGCTACTGCTATTTCTCCTTCTTTTGCTGTGGTATTTGATAATTGAGCCTTTCTTAGTTCAATTGTTGACTTTAATTGAGCTTTGGCGTTAGCGGTATTAATTAGAGCTGATCCAGCTTCTTTTCCTTTAGATTTTGTTATATCTTCTTGCTTCTGCTTTATATTGTTTAAAATAGCTTCTATAGCATTATAGGAGTCTACAAGTTCAATATCAGTTTTTCCCTCCACTTTACCCAACGTTATTGCAGCTATATTTTCAGTTAAAGACTGTTGATTTGTCTCGCTCAAAAAACTCATTTGATCCATACCTAGTTTTTGGACTTCTTGAGGCGTTTGATTTTTTAAGTTGTTTTTGGTTTCTTGTGGAAGAGTACTTAACAATTCTTGAAAAATAATCTTACTTAATTGTTCTTGAACATCCCTTAATGTTTTTTGCTGATCTTCACTGAGAGTTTTTTTAATGGGCGCGTTCAAATTCTCTTTGAATTCATCGAGGGTAGGACCACTACGTAATACGCCATATTTATCGAAAGCCGCCCTTGGTCTCTGTGTAGAAGGGTCCATTTTTGATTTAAAATCCTTGATTTTCTTTTCTTTTAAGTCATTTGGAAGAAAGAAAGAAGCTTCTCGAAACATTTTTTTGAAGGGATTAGCGTCTCCACGCTGCGATTTCTGAAACGCTGGCCCCATTTCAGTCATATTTGATCTAGCGAAAACTTTTGAAGCTGCTTCGACCGTTATATCAAACGCCTTTTTTGGATCTTTTAAATCTTCATCCGATACTTTCAACCCTTCACTTTCGGCTATAGCTTTAGTTCTTATTTCTGCTATCTTACCTGCTACAAAATCGGGACTCCCCCCTTCAAACAACGCATCAGAAGCTCTTCTAGATAACTCAGTTAGAGATTTAGCAGCTTTTTCCGCTGGAGTGTCAATAAGCCCTAAAGCTTTTCCAATATGACCAATTATACCATCTCCCGTTAATTTTTTAATCAAAGGATTAAGCAACATAAATGCAGTAATAGCAGTCCCTAGAATTGGAATAAACCTCCCAAAACCTCCAGCCAACTTTCCAATCATACCGCCAAGCCCCTTTGTAGCCTTGTTGAGCGCCCCCCCTTTAGCTCCAAAAGTCATCGCCCCCCGAACACCAACAGCGGTTCTAGCGGCAGCACCCTTACTTCCCAGTCTAAGCCCGGGTGACATCCCCATAGCTTGCATCATAAACAATACCTGAGTCGCTGATACAACCCCTTGACCAAGGGCAGCTAAAGCACCTTTAAAGCCATCCGTTTCTTTAGTAGCCTCTCCTAATCCAGAATTAAATAAGCTCATACCCATCTGTACAGCTATTAATTTACCAGTAAGACCGTCTGAAGTTTTAGCGTTTTTATTTAAATTGTTAGTGTTCTTGTCTAAAGCTTTCGCTGATTTTTCAGCTGAATCTGCGGCTTTTTCAAATTTTTTATCCATGAGTCCCCCCATGCTAGGGACACCACCAATGTTAAAATTAGGAATAAACCCTCTAGCAGCAGGAATCGCCCCAGTAGGCTCATCACGGGTATTAGTCACCGCAAGACCCATTGGGTTTTGCGAGTTGCGGAGTTTGCCGCTTTGATTAATTCTAATTTGGCTTACTGGTAAACCAGCAGCTTTCTCTCTACCAACAGCTTCCTCTAAAGCTCCTTCAGCGAAGTTAGGTATATAACCAGAGGCAGCAGTTTTGCTATTAATCGTTTTAGCCTTTTTGCCTACTTCAACCTTACCTGTAACGTTATCAAGAACTTGTTTAGCAAATTTAGTCTTATTTCCCCCGCTGCGTGAAGATTTAAAATCTCCAAATTTAAAGTTTTTACCTGTGATGCCAAAGATTGTATCAAGAAGATTGCCTTCATCTTTTGAGAAATCTACATCAAGCTCTCCTTCTTTGGCATTTTGACTTACTTTTCCAACAATAGCCTTCATTAAAGCTTCAAAAGTAGCGCCCTTAATAGCTCCAAGCGCTCCCGCACCGCCCTTCTCCATTATACTTTTAATATTATCAGATGTAATCCTTTTAGGCTTCTCCTTAAAAGCTTGTATCCCAGCCTTCTTTCTAAATTTAGTAAATATACCATTAACTCCTCTGGCTAGAGCTTTTTCTATATCTTTATCCAAAGTTAGTAATGTCTTAAATCTGCCACCCTCTACACTGTCTTTTTTCAATCTTTTTGAAATTCCAGCTGATGGGCCTTCAAAGAAATCAATTAGTCCGTTTCCCGCTTTAGATTGGTACGGGGCTTTCATAAAATGATGATCAGACCCATTCATTAGAAATCTTTCTCTTCTAGGAACAAGCATGATCGACTTGTTAGGCTGTTTATTAGCCATGTAAGATCTTTTGCCTTTATCTTTTTTTCGGTTTTGTAATGCCAGTAACTTTTTACCTTCAGGGCTATTAGGATGTTTTGCCATAACATCTCTAATCTCGTTTGTTCTAGGTTTATCGCCTGTAAAGAAATCGGCCCTGCTATGTTTTCTGTTTAATTTATCACCGAATCCAGTACGAAAACCCTGTAAAAGCGTTTGAGCAAAGTTTGGAATATACCCACTTGCCGCCCTCACCTTCCTAGCATTAGAAGGGAGACCCATTGAAGAAGCCATGTTCTGATTAAAGATAGCGTCTCCACCATTAGCATAATTAGGAACAATATATTCACTACTATTAGCAACCATTGTCCCCCGCTTACCACCACCAAATGCAAAGTTAGGAATAACAACGGGTTTCGCGGAAGCGGGTGCGCCACCTACACCTCTAGAAATATCAGATTTTTCCGCGCCAATAGGTAAGAATCCTCCAGCAGCTCTTCCACCACGCCTTGAGGCTGTTCCCTTCATAACGCCGGGGGCTATAGTCATAGCGATGCCTTGCATTTTTTGCATGACCATCAACTGCTCATTTAAAGCTTTTGTAAAGAACTTGGTCTGTAATATTTTCTTTTCAGCCGCAGATATATTCTGCTGTTCAATTGACAAGATGGAGGATCTGATACCTTTATCGTTTAGGAGTGATGCTGCTATCTGGCCTTGTAAATTTTTCTGAGCTTCAGCAGCTTTATTCAAACCAAAGAAAGTCCTTAAAGCTCCAGTACCAAACTTAGCAAAATCTAAAAGCAATTTACCAATAGCGAGCAAAGCTAGAGCCAATCCGGGTCCAGAAATTATAGCGCTAATTCCTTTAATTAACCCTTTAGCGAACTTAGACCCTATTCCATCACCATCTAAAATACCTGTAATGCTAGATACTACGCTATTAAAGACTCCAATTATCTTAGATAAGTTTTCAGTTACACCTATTTCACCTAAAGCGTTAGCCAACTCCTTAAGGCTTACAGTAGTTGTGTTTATAGCGGTAGCCAAAGTTTGACTTAGAACCTCATTACGTTTGTAAGCTTCGTTAGTAGCATTGAAAGAGGTCGCGGCGACTTGCCCACTCCTAGAGACTTCTTGGTTGTAATCCTCCAGTAAAGCGAGGAAAGGGGCGATTTGAAATTTACCAACAAGATTATCAGCCAAGTTGACTTTTGACGCTTGATCTAACTTAGCAAATACTGGAGCTAGATTTTCAATAATTTTACTTGAGGATAAAACCTGCCCTCCTAAATCTGTAACCTGTACACCCAGATCTTGGAGCGAATTAAGTTTTTCTATATCTTGAATTCTAGTGAAAATTGTTTTAAGGGAGTTACCAATGACAGATCCACCACGCGCAGTCCTTTCTTGAAGCGCAGAAATGATACCAATCAATTCATCAAACTTTACGCCAGCTGTAACAGCAACTGCTCCCGATCTCTTAAGACCCTCAATCAAATCCCTATCAGAAACAGCCGCACTTGCAGCAGCAGCAGAGATTTTATTAAGTACATCAGAGGTTGTTAGGCCAGCAGAAGAAAACGAGTTGACTGCCGCTGTCAAACCCGCTACAGACTCCGCAGCGCTTAAACCAGAAAGACGAGAAAGAACAAGAGCATCATTAAGCCTTTTGGTGACTTCTTCAGCTTTAAGACCTTGACGAGAGAGTTCCAAAGCGGCCTCGGCTACAGTATCAAAAGTTTGACCTGTATTTCTAGCAATATCAAAAATTTGGTTTTTAAAACCATCAAGCTGTGATTCTGATTGTTTTAGAATAGAGTTTATGTTAGTTAAACTTTTCTCAACTTCGATACTCGTCGTAACCAACTGTTTTAAGGCGTTTGAAACAGCAGCAATAACTCCAACAGATGCTCCGAAGGCTAAAACACGGGCGTTAGCGGCCTCCATAGATTTGGTAAACTCATCAGCCTTACCAGTTAATCGTCCCAAAGGTCTACTTAAACCCTCAACACTTTTGGCCCCCGGCCCCATGTTGATTCTCAAATTTTTGCCGACTTTTTTAGCCGCTTCCTGAACGCTCCTTTCGAAGCCTGTTTGTACAGTTGGTAATTTGATGGGCATAATCTTGTTCCTTTAGTGTGTATATACACTAATATTACACATCATGACCTGCTAATCTCATCATTTGTTTCATGTCTAACTTACCGCCAGCTTCTTTCGCTGCTTCTGATAAAGAAACAGTCTTGGCATCTTTACCTACAGTTTTCATATCTTCATTAGTTGCCCCGAATACGGCTGAAGCATCCGCATCGTCTCTTATACCCCCTTTATTGGAGTCTTTATTTCTCTGGCTTTCTGAGTAAGCTAGCAATTTATCTGGATCTTCCCTGATATTATCTGGAATATCTTGGGTGTATTGAAAAATACTATTAAACACCTTGCCATACATAGCAACCTTCATTTGATAAGCAGAGAGATTGGCTATAGGTTTTCCATAAAAATCGCTAGGGTTCTCACAGTTGGAAATATACATACCAAAAAATGGCCTCAAAACAGCATGCTTAATATTATCCTCACACATTTTATCAGAGGATTCTGTCACGATAGCACTTAATAACATTACTTGGCGAGCTTCAAGTTCCGAAAATTCATCTTCGGTATGTAAATTTTCAGTAAAGTCGGGGTCTTTAAAAAGGCAAAATCTAAGCATCTCATCATTAGATCTTTTGGAGGCGTAACTGTCTGCGGTTAAACCAACTATCTCAACTTTCTTTTTCGTTATATCGTATAATTCAACAGACTTCTCTTCGATAGTCTTTTGAAAAGAGTCTTGTTGGGAAGGCAAGAATACAGATTCTTTTGTCTTTTTAAGATTTTTAATTTCTTCTGTGAGGGACATTATCTTCATATCGTCAGACTCTTCCCACAAGCCCTCTTGCTTGATGTAAGCTTCCCTGTCTTCTTGAGACTCAACACCTTTAGATAAAGCAATATTCTTATACTTTTCGTAATAAGAATGTATATACTTCTGGTCTCTTATGTTTATGTGTTTAACGAATACGTCTCGACCCTCAAAGGCCGAGACGCTGTATCCGTCAAATATCTCCCCTATAAGGGAGGTATAAAATTCGTCACTATAACTCACCCTTATCTACTTTGTCCATGATTTCCTCAAACTCCTTTTGCGAGGAAGCTTGGTTGTAGAACCAAAAAGCTAGTGTGGTAGAAACCTGTTTGATAACCTGCTGATAAACATCGGAGTTTTCTTCCTCCTTATCATAATAATCCTCAAGCTTTTCGTCATAATCAGAACCTTTGAAATACTGGATAGGCTCTTCATCTTCCTCCTTTTGGATGTAAGTTAAATGAAGAGCGTACCACAGTAAGAGTTTGTTTTGAGCTTTAACATCAGCAGTGTATTCAAATAAACCTTGTAGATTTGTCTCTACTTCAACCAACTCTCTTTTGACTCTGGCGATCTCTTCCTTAAGGAATTCAAGCCTTTTTTTCTGCTTTGCGTCAAGTTTGGTGGCTGAGTCAAGTTTGATATATTCATTCTGAAACTCTAAAATCTGCTTGTATAGCTTGCCATACTCTTTTTCCCCCTCTTCAGTAAAAGCTCCTCCAGTATCGCTATATTTTTTTGCAAGCATTGCTTTTGTGAGGATACCCTGCTTAATACACTTACTCATTTCGATAGTGTATTGAAGCTCAGCATCTTCCAACTCGCGACGAGAAGGTTTCTTGATTTTTACCTCAAGAGGTACTTTTTCCTTTACCTTTTTCTTAGTAATCGTAACTTCACCAGTCTTTTTGTTTTTCCTAGAGGATTCTTTTTCCACCTCTTTGATTTCATCAACTGTGAATTGATATAGTAATTTTAATTCCATATTCCTACTTAAATATAAATTCAACTTTGTAATTTTCTATTTCATTTTGCACATTACGCAAACTTTCGTTGCCAAAGTCCAAAATCCTCTTCCTAATCCACGAAACTTTATCTGGGGTGAAGTGATCAGCCGTTTTAATTACTGGGTGATATTTTTCTGGAATAGCTTCATATAGCTTCTGATAGTGAAAATCATGATCTTTCTTCATGTCTTCCACCATAATTAACATCATCTTGAACAATGAAGATACTTCATCTCCAGACTTTTTATTTAAATTTTTTTTGGCATTCATCCTTTATCCTAGTTATTATAACAAAAAATGTGTAATTATCTACATGGCTGGTTTTTTATCTTCTAATATGGAGTCTGCGATTAATGCAACGTATGATACATTGCATGAGACTTTTGCACGGACTATCACCGTCTTTAAGAATTCTAAAAGAACTGTGATCTCTACAAACGCTAAATATAACAGTATTTATGGTAGGACGAACACAGGCTCTAAATCAAATGTGCAATACACCACAGAATCCCAAACTTTTGATGCTAGAGTTTATTATGTCAATATGGATGAAGATTATTTATCTAATAATGAAAACCAACAAGGAACTCAAAACAAAATTATCCTACCAAACGGCTCCGTAAAAATTGTTGTAAAAAGTGATGCTTATGAGTTTTTGCAGGAAGCTAGAAGGGTTGAGTTAGACGGAATTAGATTTGCGATCAAAAGTGATGGCTCTCCCCGTGGATTAACCACAAATAAATTTTATACTTTTTTACTCACTCCAACTGACGAATAATGGCTGGTCTACCTAGAGATGTCCAAATGGCTATACAAAAACAAGCCCCAAAAGCTTTAAAAAGACCATTTGAAAAAGAGTTTAAGAAGAAGTTTCTTAAAATTAAGTCTGAGATGATTAAAGAATTCCTTAGTCATCCAGTAACCATTGAGCTGATAGCTGGACCAAGCAGCAGCAATATTAGTGGGACTTTAGGTGGCATTTCTAATCTTTTTGCTTTTATCGGATTCGACTCTTCGGATAAGCCTATAGAGCCTATACTCCAAATGCTGGAAAACATGAATTATAATTATGCAGGAGAAGCTAAAATTGGTGTAACATATAATGTTACTATCCCTGAAGCCTCAGACATTTTCAAAGCGACCCCATT
>Ga0181379_1000641_pt1 | contig 16907 bp, 24 predicted proteins | sample 2SPOviralmetaG_FD_130115 | JGI IMG/M metagenome (GOLD analysis project Ga0181379, IMG submission 130115) | Marine viral communities from the oligotrophic San Pedro Time Series (SPOT) site, San Pedro Channel, CA, USA - 2 SPOT_SRF_2009-07-10 | ecosystem: Environmental > Aquatic > Marine > Strait... | reverse complement strand
GATGCAGCTACCTACTATGGAACGCTATTCCATGAGTTGGCTCACTGGACAGGCCATGAGACTAGAGAGAACCGCAAGCTAGGCAGTCGCTTTGGCTCAGATAAGTATGCCTTTGAAGAGCTAATCGCAGAGCTTGCCAGTGCAATGCTCTCAGGCATTACTGGTGTGGAAGCTACGCCTAGAGAAGACCATGCCATCTATCTCAATAACTGGATTGCATGTCTTAAAGACGATCCAAAGGCCATCCAGAGGGCTGCGTCACTAGCTGAGAAAGCATCTCAGTTTATCCTTAACAGTGCTTCTACTGAGCATACAACTGAGAGGGCTGCGTAATGGCTACAGTTAAAGCATACGCTACAATGTATTCATTTTTAGAATGGGTCGGAGAAATTCCTGACGAGATTGAACCTGATGATCGCCAACAATGGATCAAGGACAATGTTTGTGGTGGAAGTTATGAGAATGTTGGCGGTGATTGGTCATACGATTTAGCGCCTCATGTAGTTGATGAAGGGGAGTCTGCGTAATGGCTAACTTTTACAAAGTAGAAAAAAATGTGGACATGCCACTTGGTGGTAAATTTGGTGGGATGATGCATGGGATGGAAGTCGGAGACAGTGTTCTTTTTCCAACCCATGATGAAGCGAGAGGTTTTCGCAATGCCATAACCGCTAAGAATATGAAAGCTAAAGAGCGACGAGTGCATGATGGCTTTAGAGTTTGGAGAACAGCATGAGAACGAAAGAATATAAAGTTTCAATTTTATGGGGATGGTCACACGAAGATGGCGACAAAGCCAAAACTTACACATTCAAAACAAAAGGTGAATTAGATGCCTTCTGGCTTGGAGTACAAGACATGGATGGACATCTAGGTTGGGAAGTAGTCGAGGAAGGTTATGTCTACGACGAAGCCACAAATGGAGATCTTGGTGGACATCGCGTTGATAGAGAAGGTGAGTACTGTCGTGAGTGTGGGGAGTCGCTATGAGGCTCTATCAATCCAGTAAAGGCCAGTGGGTAGGCACTCAGCGTGACGCCCAGAAGAACTTCCCAAGGGATTGGGCAGAGGTTGACGTACCTACTTCAAAGGCAGAGTTAATCGATTGGTTAAATCTGCATGAGGTAGGTGCATCAAGGGAGAGGGCTGTTGGGCAGGATACTGTTACTTCAGCCCCTTCCACAGAACTGCATCCGGAAGAGATGTATCCACATACTCACAGTTGGGTTCAGTGGGCATATGAGACTCTCAAGCGCGGTAACAAGGCAGAGGCTGAAAAGATGCTTTTACAAGGGCTAGAGATCCAGAACAATATTAAGAAGGCGAGGGCAGCGTAATGACTGATATTAAGATAAATGACATACATAGATATTGTGGCGTTGGAACATTTATGACGCGCCTACTTGATTGCTCTGATTGTGGTGATCTTGATTGGTACGCTAATGGCAACAACTTGGCTTTCGTAAAACATGACGGCAATTTTAAGAATATTGAAATCTGGTTAAACATAGACGTTCCAGAAGTGTCTGACGAAAAGATTTTCTATGCGGTCTATGGTTACTGCAAGCTCCATAAATATGAATTTGTAGAGTTTGGAAATCCCCCAGAAAAAGAACAGGGGGCAGCGTGATGAAATTTGATTTGAATGATTTTGAATTCTTATGGTGGACTGCAATGATAAACTTTGTCCATGAGCAACCAGATAGGTTTGAGAAAAAAGCTAAGTATACTAGTCGAACCTATAAAGATGGTGAGGGCTATCTTTATTGGGTTGGCCTTGAGGATAATAAGTCAGATGCGTTGATTGCATTTAAAATATTAAAGGCAGAGGGTTATGAACCCAATTTGCTTTGGGATATGGCTGAAAACGCAGATGGTTCTAGGGGCTACTGTATTCTTACAACCTATCGATCCGATACATATCTTAATCCTTGGGTTATGGGAGATGAAGATGAGGGAGTAAGTGCAAATGGGTAAAACTCACCTCAGAGGCATAATGCTTTTAGATATAGAAGTTGCTAATTTAGAAGCAGCTATTCGATTTCAAAATACCCTTGGTGATATTGCCAAAGGTTTAACTAAACCCAACCTAATAGATGGTGTAAAAATTACGCAGTCGCAGCATGAAGTTCCTTTGAAAACACGCAGAGGTAAATCTGGCTCAGTAAGTAATGTAATAGTTAGAGGCACTCGAAAACCCAATAAAAAAGGTAAGAATATTAAGGGAAACACTTTGTTTAGAGTTTATGGAAGGTCTTCAACATGACTAATGATATCTCCAAAATGTCTGACGCAGAGTTTGCTGATTATCTAGACAAGTGTGCTGCGAACCTTGACGCGAAAGTAGATCTGGAAGCCCAGAAATATGTAGAAGCCAGTAAGCGTATCCTTCAGCTAATTGATGATAACAAAAAACTGGCTCGACTATCTCAGCCTGTCTTTCAAGTGGGGCTAACGAGATGAAAGCAGCTTATGTTACTAAAAATCGACAGAAAAATGGGTGGGTCTACTATATTAGAGCTACTAAAGAAATGTTGGAACACTTTCCCGACACTCCTAATGCCACTGAAAGTAATAAGTCAGATGCTGACGCAATTGTGGCTAGATGGCAGGGCATGTTGGATACACATACCCATGAAGAAGAATACTCACCTGCCTACGCACCTCGAAACAGTGTTTATACACTTATATCGGCTTGGAAAAACAGCATGGCTTTCAAAGATAATACTGAAAGCACTAAGCGTAACTATAGACAGATCATCAACAGGCTTTTGGAATGGGATTTCGGGGATGGCAAACCATTCGCTGAAGTATGCGTATCTGATGTAGATTATGAATATGCTGAGAAGATATTTCAGTTAGTTGAAGATAAGATTACGACTAATAATGCCAGGGTCACTATTATAAGGCTTCGCTCTGCTTGGAATCATGGCAAGCGTCTTAACCTAGCCAATAATAATCCATTTTCTGATCTGACGCTCCCTAAAGGTCATGTCAGGAGAGTTATGTGGACACCAGAGCAAGTAAAAGAAATGGTAGAGTACTGTGACGCTCACGGCAAAGTATCGATGGGTACTGTAATAACTATTTGCTATGAATGGATGCAGCGTCCGGTTGATGTTAGATCTTTAAAGTGGGCTGATATAAAGCCAGATGGAGTAGGGGAGTTCGCTCAACAAAAGACAGGCGCGGAGATGCGTATACCTCTCACTGTAGGCATTCAAAAACGTCTTGAGCTACACAATAAGCATAACTCTGATGATTTCATTATTAGAGAAGACCATACGCTCAAGCCTTACACCGCTGATAGATTAACTAAAATATTTAGTGATCTTAGAAATGCTTCAGGAATACTCCCCAAAGTTCGAGATAAGGGTAAACGCAATCCTGATGAATCTTATGTATATACAGACGTTAGATTAGCTGATCTGAGGCGCTCTGGAGTCACACACGGCTCAGAGTGCGGCTGTACCCATGATGAACTAATGGCAATATCAGGCCACAAGAACATCAACTCCCTATTAGTTTACTCAGTCATAACTGAAACTAATGCTCACAATGCTTTAGCTAAACGCGGTCTAGATACTGTGGGCTTTAAGAAGCTTGGTAGGCAGATGAAGACCTATAGATCTGAATCCCAAGACATCAAACATCTCCAGAAGATCATTGCAGATCAAGCAAGAGTAATTAATCAATTAACAGGAACTCCCAAGAATGAATTATGATAAATTATCTATTTTAAATATTTGTCACTACGACAAGTACAAGGTTTTTAACGTCACCGACCACTCTAGCAATACTATTTGTAGAGTGTCAGGCGTAGGTGAAGAACTGCCTTATGAAGCTCTTCGACGCATGAATGTCGGTCAGAAAGCTATGTTTGGTAAAGAACGTCATCGATATGAAAGAATAGTATAATGTGTAAGATCGAAGTAAAATTATTAGATAGCATGGGTTCAGATCTCTCTGTGGTTAATGCAGCCAGAGTAAGCTTCGGAAAGAAGCGTGATGCTCTAGGTTTCTACGCGCATGGAACGACTATGGCAGATGCCAACATTCCTATCATTCACGACACAGATAAAAAGCTCATAAAGTATTTAGCCAAGCATAAGCATACATCTCCCTTTGGACATTGCTTTGCCAGTTTTCATATTAAGTGTCCGATCTTTGTTAGTAGGCAGCTAGTCAAACACAAGTATCTCAGGATCAATGAAATCAGCCGTAGGTATGTTAAGACAGAACCAGATATCTTTTACCCAGATTGGTGGAGAGAACAGACAGAAGATAAAAAACAAGGTTCTGGAGATAGGCTAGGGGATGATGAAGCTAATGTTGTATTATCAAATATCATGGCTCACTCTTCTAAGTCCATTATGCTCTACAATAAGTTTCTCTCCAGAGGTCTTTGCGAAGAGCAAGCCAGAATGGTTCTGCCTCTGAACATGATGACTGAGTTTTGGTGGAGTGGAAGCTTAGATGCTTTTGCAAACATGTGTGTACTGCGTTGTGCAGAGGACTCTCAGCAAGAAACTCGAACAGTTGCTAATTCTATCAGCCATGAGATGGGGAAGTTATATCCTGAGTCGTGGGCTGCGCTAATGAAAACCGAATGATTCTGATTGTAAATAATTGTAAAATAATTGTAATACAATTTACTATAGATTTTTACAATTATTTACAGCCAAGATAGCCAATTTATCTAATTATATCAGATAGTTGGCTCCGGCGGTAGGGATCGAACCTACGACCAATTGATTAACCGTTTTACTATATAAAACAATGACTTAGGAATCCAGAGTGTTATAAACTGTTAACTTTAAATACTTTTAGGTTCTACTAACTAATTGTTAGGCAAAACATTGACAGATTGTTAAATTAGTGTATCCTTCGGATGTTGCCGCGAGGTAACATACCCTAACCAACTACTAGGAATGAGAATGACTTACTCAGAACAACTCTACATAATTAAGAATATACCTCTAATGGATGGTGAACGCAAAGTGATTACCTGTCCGTTCTGTTATGTACCAAAGAAATTATCTATCTCTAAAATAGATGGAACTATAATGTGGAACTGCTTTAGAGCCAGTTGCAACGGAAAAGGTATATACACTAAAGAGAGAAATATTAATTATGTTAAAAACAAACTATCCAATAAAAAGCTAGAAGATAAACCTGTTGGAAGAGTTCTCCCAGAAATAACTACAAAGGTAGAGAACTGCCCAGAAGCAATTGAATATCTGGAATCAGTGAATAGCTTAGAAGCTTATCAAAATAAATTTATTAAAATTAGATATGCTCCCTCTGAAAACAGAGTATTGTTTTATTCCGGCGCTGGGGCAGTAGGAAGGCTTCTGAGTGGGCTAGGAGCTAAATGGATAACTTATGGAGTAATTGACTCTGGTATCGCTGTAGGAACAGGTAACAAGGTGGTAATGGTAGAAGACGTTGCTTCAGCTTGTTCGGTGTCTAGAATAACGGATCATGTTGGGTTAGCTTTGCTAGGAACAAAAATAACACAAAACATTGCAAAAACACTTACTAAGTACAATAACTCATATTTAATACTTGACAGGGATGCTAACCTGGCTGCATTAAAAGAAAGTAGGCGGCATGGAAATAACATTCATGTACGTTTTAGTAAAAGAGATTTAAAAATGTTAAATGTGATAGAATTAAAGAAAGTACTGGTATAATTACATGACTAAAAGAGTTATATACAATCACAAGAATGTAAACATTACCCAATACACTGGTTGGAGAAAAAGTTTTTTTAGAAATTATATTTCATTTAGGTGGTGGAATAAAAGATTGATCACTCTAACCTCTGTTGGTGCTATGTATCACAGTGCTAGTACAAGATTTTTACAGTTGCAACGCAAAGTTTCTTCTAGCGATTGGGTAGGGAGCTTCATCTGGGGAAGCCCTATTGTGGCATTAGCCCCACCAAGAGAACATGATCATGGATTAGCTTTAAATATAGACACATACCTGACATATGTGGACAAACAAATAATTCGTCGAAGTTGATAATACCGACGTAAAACTATAGGAATATCAAATGCAATTAAGAGCAATAATGTTAGTAGATCTAGACTTACCTGATTTTACAGCCGCAGCGAAGCTAGAACAAAGATTAAACGGCATATTAGAAGATATAAAAGATACAAATAAAGGTGTCACATATACTGCTTTGGACATTAAAGAGCGTCGGGGAAATCAAAAACCCGACATAAAAAATATGGCGTTCCGGCAAAACAAACCAGTTAACTAGATAACTACCAATTAATTTAAACTGCCTCAATTTCGATTGGGGCTTTTTTTTTGTTCTTTTGTGTGGTATGAAAAACAATAGCTAATAAATAGCAAATGTTTAAAACCAACTAAAGGACTGACTACTTGGAGCAATCTTTATTAAAAAACTGTTTAAGCAACGAATTCTTTGAGAGCAATAGAACAAAGCTTAGACCTGAATTATTTTCTGATACACTAGCTGAAATATATAGCTGCATCGCTAAGATGCATGATAAATTTAAAAAAGACATTACTAGTGCAGATTTATTTTCCTATTGGAAATCTAATCATCCCACTTGGACAGAAGCTCAGTCGGAGCAAGTTCAGGAACAAATCAACCATATCACCTTTGCCCCTGACATAGATGGCGACATCAGCGCATCTGTAATCAATAGCTTATGGCAGCAAGAGATCGGTAACGATGTAGCTAAACTGGGAGTTCAGATGTATGAAGGTAATACTTCTGCAATGGATAAGCTCACCCAGCTTCTGGAGAGAGTAGCTAAGGGTTACCTTCCAGATGATATCTTTGGTGATGCTGTCACTGACGATATCTATGAACTACTAGCCACAACCTCAGATGAAAACCGCTTTAAGTTCAATATCGAAACTTTGTCTAGAGAAGTCTACGGAATTGGTAGAGGTGAGTTTATGGTTGTTGCTGCTTACTCTAATGTAGGCAAAACAGCCTTTGCTGTTAGCTTATGCGCTGGGCTAGGTGGCTTCTGCCAGCAAGGAGCTAAAGTTGGTTATGTTGCTAACGAAGAATTTGGACGCAGAGTAAAGCTCAGAGCGATCCAGTGTTATACTGGTATGACCGAAGATGAAGTTAGATTTAAACCATCTGACGCGATAGCAAAGTTCTCTGGCATTAAAGACCGAATGATATTCAGGGATGCCCAAGGTTGGGATATTCATGTTCTTGACGCCTACATAGCTAAAGAGAAGTTCGATGTAGTCGTTTGCGATATGGCTGACAAAGTTGAATTAACGGACAAGTTCAATTCAGGGCATGAGCGTCTTAGAGCTTTGTACTACCGACTAAGAGAGCTTTCAAAGAAACATAACTGTGCAATCATAGCTATGTCTCAAGCTAGTGCAGAGGCCGAAGGACGTACAGTACTCAGTATGTCCATGCTTGAAGGCTCAAAAGTTGGCAAGCAGTCGGAGAGCGATTTATTGGTGGGGCTGGGAAAAAGGGTAGACCCAGAGAATCCTGATGATCCTACGCGCTGGATTACCATAATGAAAAATAAGATCAGCGGAAGGCATACAACTATTCAGTGCAACCTTGAAGTGGGGCTGAACCGATATGTGGTATGATATTATAATAATAGTTCTGTGCCTTGCCATCCTTTGGACAGTTTGGAGGGATGGAGATGGAAACTAGAGAAGAGATACAAAAGCAAACAGAAGAAACTTACATAGCTTTCATTAAGTGGTGCAAGCTGACGCTCTGGTGGATTGTACTTAGTTTCTTAGTACTGACCATGTGCAACTTCGGAGTCGAAGATGGCAAGGATGCTACTGGATCTGGTTATAATGGAGAAGTTTACGCGCCGAAAGGATTGTCTGATGGATGATACTTTACCGCCCTTCCTAGAACTGGTTCTTAAAGAGCTTGGTGTACTAAAACCAGTTGATCACAGTACCCCTCCTATCAAAAGGGAATACAAATTCAGAACTCCTGTTTTTGACGCGAAGGGAGAACCTGACTTTTGAAGATTCTTGTAGGCGATTTAGAGACTACCGTTGACTTTCGGGAGGACGATAGAATTGATGGTTCACCGAAGAACCCAAATAATAAATGTGTAATGGCTCAGTATGGTTGGCTAGGTGAAGAGACAGTCGATGAAGTTCTAATAGATACCTGGTATCACGACGAGTGTGAGCAGCCTGATAGTACTGATAGGTTCAAAGCATATTTAGCTGAAGCTGACGTAATCGTATTTCACAATGCAAAGTTTGATTGTGAGTGGCTTATGGAAATGGGCTTTGAGCTACCGCCTAAAATCTATTGTACTCTGATTGGCGAATACGTCTTGTCCAAGGGTCGAAGGCGAGAGATGAGTCTAAAGCATACAGCCCAGCGCAGAAAGACCAAAAGCTTCAAACTTTCTGATTTAGTAGATGATCTATTTAAAAAAGGTATTGGCTTTGAATCCATGCCTCTAGACGATGTAATAGAATACGGAATTGCAGACGTTAAGACGTGTGGAGAGATCTATTTATCTCAACAAAAAGATTTTGCTAAAGAAGAAAATGCTTCCTTATTAAAAGTTTTAGATTTTATGAACGAAATGCTTCTGTTTCTCTGTGAAATTGAGATGAATGGAGTAAAAATCGATCAGAAAGCCTTGGAAGAGGTGAAACAGCAGTTTTTAGCCGAAAAGAATGAGCTTACAGAGCGCCTCACAGAGATAGTCGAACAAGTTATGGGCGATACTCCAATAAACCTACAGTCTGGGGCGCACATGACCAAAGTGGTCTACAGCCGTGAAGTAAAAAATAGGGATGATCATATAAGAACATTCAATATTGGTACAAATGAGGCTGGTAAGACCCTTAGACCACCTAGAATGACTGCCAAACAGTTTTCTGAGGCTGTAAGAGCAACTACTACAATAGTTGAGAAAACTCAGGCTGTATGCTGCCCTGACTGTAACGGTGTTGGTTCTATTCAAAAGTTCAAAACTAAGACTAAGATCAAGCTGGGTAAGAAATATCGTGTTCAGGGAGATCCTTACAAAAATAGAACGAAATGTAAGACTTGTACTGGGGCAGGGGCTTTATATCAGCCTACTGGAGAAACCGCTGGCTTGATGATGGTTCCAAAGTCACCGTTTTACGCCTCAGTAAATGGTTTTAAGACCGACAAAGGAACTATCAAGTCTTTGATCCTTCAAGCACAAGGCAAGGGTAAAGACATTGCGGTGGAGTTCTTAACAAAGATCTCTCGACTGAATGCTATTTCAACATACCTCGACTCGTTTGTCGCTGGCATTGAGCGCGGTACAAGAGAGAATGGCATCTTGCATCCTAACTTTAATCAGACGGTGGCGGCTACAGGAAGACTTTCTTCTGGTGGTGGTATGTCTCCCAATCTACAAAACCAGCCCAAAAGAGGCTTTCCTGTACGAAAAGCTATTGTCAGTCGGTTCGGAAATTCGCATCTGATCGTAGAAGCGGATTACGTCGGATTAGAATTCAGAACGGCTTGCGAACTAAGTAGGGATGGTCAGGGAATAGCAGACATTCTGAACGGTAAAGATATTCACAGACAAACAGCTAGTATTGTTCTGCAAAAACCGCCCAACGAAGTCACCAAATTAGAACGCCAAGTCTCTGGTAAACCATTCAGCTTTTTGCCGCTTTTCGGTGGTACTTCATTTGGTCACCCACCACATATAGCCGCATACCTGGATGGCTTCTATGATATATACGAAGGCATTCACTCTTGGCATGACCAATTGATGACAGGAACTCTGAAGAATGGGATCGTACAGACCCCTTCTGGGCGGCAATATTTCTGGCCTAATGTGGTGAGAACTAGGAATAATAGGGTATCAAATGCAACCCAGATTTTGAACTATCCTGTCCAAGGTTTCTCAGCCGATTTAGTGCAGCTTGCTTGCATTAGAGCCTTCAGAATGTTCAAGGCAGCAAAGCTTAAATCTAAGCTTATTCTCACTGTACATGACTCAATTTGTGTAGACTGTTTTTCTCCGGAATTACAACAGGTTAAGGACATTCTGACAGAGGCTATGACTAAGGTGGGTGAAGAAGCAGAAGAACGCTTTGGATACTCACTAGCTGTACCTTTGGACATTGAAATCAGCGGTGGAAATAATTGGCTAGAACAGGACGAATATTGTTGACGAAAACATTAGTTAATGTTATGATGTACATCTAACCAAAAAGGAACTGTTTTATGACAGACTTAATAATAAAAGAAGATGGCTTAACATTAGATGATATTTCTGCAGCCTTGGGCGCTGCGTCGAGCAATACAGAGAAGAGTCCTACTATACCGACTCTTAAAATTAATAGTTTTGGAGAAGATGCCAACGGAGATCAAATCCCTTTAGGAGCATTCTTTCTTAACACTCAAGAAGATAGAGTTTATGCTAAAGATGGTGTCAAATTAAGAGCCTTCTCAAACCATATCCAATATCAGCATTGGGGTGATGGTAAACTGATCAACAAGTCTCTGCTTGTAAAAAACAATCGTGAAGAGGCGAGAGATCAATTAGGTGGATTAATGTGCGGAATGCCTACTTATGAGCAATCTGTACAAATGTCTGAACAAGAGCGCAAAGAATACGAAGGCCGTGATCGCTATAGGATCATTAGAGGTCTAGTTTCTTATACTGGTAAGACTGCTCAAGGTAAAGAGGTTACTATAGAAAACCAACCTTGTATCTTATCTTTAAAGCGTAAAAATTATGGGCCGTTTTATCACGATGTCCTTAACCGAATGCCCAGTGGCATGAATCTTTGGGATTTTGACTCTATCTTGAAAGCTGACAAGATGAAGTCACCTAAAGGCGCAACTTACTATGTTATGCATTTCTCCCCTCAATTTGGTTCTCCCCTCCCAATGGACCAGATGACGTATGACAGTTTAGCGCATGTCACTGGGTTAATTACTGGGGAAAACAAACGCATCGAAGAGAGCTATAAGCAATCCTCTATGCAAGCCGCCGACGAAGCCATGCAAGATGAAATCATGGACGCAGTCGATACTCTGGAAGCCGACTTTCAGGCTGCTTAAATGGGTATCATAAAAGGCATGAGTAATGAGGTATATCACTCCCAGAGTGGTATATCCTCTACCACCGTAAAAACTGTTTATAAGAAAAGTTTAGCGCACTGGAAGGGTGCAAAAAGAACCCAGACTTCTGCATTTGCTTTAGGATCTGCCTATCATGCAAATTGTTTAGAGCCTGAAAGAGACTTGGTTATCAAAGGCCCAAAGACAAGAAGTTCTAAGGCTTTCAAGGAGATGGAAGATAATCTTCAGGAAGATCAGATACTTGTTACAGAAGTAGAATACCATGTAGCCAAACGTATGGCTGAAGGAACGATGAATGATCCAGCTTCTAGGGCTGCATTAGAACATCCAGACCGCTTAAATGAGGTTGCTGTCTTTGCAGAATGTCCTCGAACAGGTCTAATGCTCAAAACCAAGCCCGATTCAATGTCTAAGGGTACAGTTTACGATCTGAAGTCAACAATCGATAGTTCACCCTCTGGCTTCGCAAGGGAATGTCAGAAATATGCATATGATATTCAGGCAGCGTTCTATTTGTACGTTTGCTCTCTTGTTGAAGACTTAGATCCAGCGCCAGTAGAATTCGCCTTCATTAGTTGTGAAAAGTCTGCACCTTATATCTCACACATGCATATTGTAGGGCCAGAACTTTTAGAAAATGCAACTCAGAGAATGCATAAAACCTTGTCTATAATAGCGTCTGCACAGAAGGCAGAGGATTATGGAACAGGTTGGGGGGAGTACTCCATATTGGAGCTTCCTAAATGGCTATAAGACCTCAGTCTGCAAAGGCTAAAGGTAGGAAATTACAACAGTGGGTGAGGGATAAACTCTATTCCTCATTCAAATCACTCACTGACGGAGACATACGCTCTACAAGCATGGGGGCTAACGGAGAGGACATTTTATTCAGTCCAGCCGCTAGGAAGCTATTTCCTTACTCTGTTGAGTGCAAATCAAACAAGTCCTTCGCCATCTACAAGGTGATGGATCAGGCTACAGAGAACTGCCCAAAAGGGTCAACTCCACTAGCAATTATTAAAGCTGATAGGCAGCGGCCTCTGGCAGTTGTTGATGCAGAGCATTTTTTTAAACTAACCAAACGGAAATAACTCCATGTCAAAAAAAGCATCTAAAAATGCATTTTATCTAACAATTTATCCTCGCGCTGGCGAAGATCCCTTTGACGTTGAAATAGACGAAGAACTCTCTCCAGATTTTCCTGAAGAAGAAATTGTATACTTTCAAGAGGTTATGCTAGGACTAGTAGCTCACCTCCATGTCGGCTTGGATATGACCCATTTTATCGGCGGCAATATGCGGAAGCTTGGCGATCTAGATGATGAGCTAGAGAGTGTAATCCTAGAGCCAGATCCTGAACTCGTAGAAGCCATAAAAAAAGAAGCTGCTGAGAAAATAAAATCCAACATTTTACAATTTAAAAAGAAGTTACATTAAATGAAAAATCCTAACACTGAAGAACTAATTAGACCATTTGATTATGGTGAAACTCAAGCTGCAGTTGAACGAGATATGGTCAACAGCCCAGCGCATTATAACCAAACTATTGAGTGTATAGACGCTATGAAAGCTATGGCTGATGGCTGCGATATAGACTCTCATAAGGCGTACTGTTGGCAGAATATCTTTAAGTATCTCTGGCGTTGGCCTTACAAAAATGGCGTCGAGGATCTGAAGAAATGCCGCTGGTATTTAGACAGATTAATATCTGAATTAGAATCTGAAAAATGAAATGTTGGCATTGCAGATCTGAACTGCTCTGGGGTGGTGATCACGATTGCGAAGAAGAATCCGATTACCTGATTGAAAGCAATCTTAGCTGCCCAACCTGCCAATCATTTGTCCTAGTATATTATCCCAAGAAAGAAATAATTAATGATAACAAAAGAAGACATTGACGCATTCGCAGATATGCAAGAACCACCTTCCCAAGCCGGACTACATGATATGCCCAAGGATTGGGATAATCACTACCAAACACCTCTCCAAATGGTGCGTGAGTTTGCAAAGCGTATGGAGCAACCTCTGGATCAAGAATGGTATGCAGATATCGATTTAGAAAACCTACGTTTTAGCTTTTTACAGGAAGAGTTTGATGAGCTTGCCGAAGAAAGCAGCAAAGGAACAGATCCTGAGAATATGCTGAAAGAGCTTGCTGATCTTAGTTATGTAATTAACGGATACTGCGCTACCTACGGCTGGGATTTAGACAAAGCTGTAAGGCGAGTTCACCTATCTAATATGAGCAAATTAGGCTTAGACGGCAAGCCAATAAAAAATGCCAAGGGCAAAGTTATTAAAGGCCCAAATTATAAAAAACCCAACTTAAAAGACTTAGTGGAGTAACCATGACTACAAATTATTTACCAACTGATTACCAAACTTTTATTGCAACTAGCCGATACGCAAGATGGCTTGAAGATGAAGGGCGCAGAGAGACTTGGTCTGAAACAGTAACGCGATATATGGATAATATAATTCCTTCTAAAGTGGACAAGAAAACAAGAGTAGAAATAGAGGAAGCTATTTTAGGTTTAGAGGTTATGCCTAGTATGCGTTCCCTTATGACTGCAGGGCCAGCGGCTAATAAAGATAATACCTCTATGTACAATTGTTCCTATCTAGCTGTTGATGATCCTAAATCCTTTGACGAAGCTATGTATATTTTATTAAACGGCACTGGCGTAGGGTTCTCTGTCGAGAGCCAATATGTAAACAAATTACCAGAGATACCTACTAACCTATATCCTAGCGATACCACAGTTATTATCAGAGATAGTAAAGCTGGCTGGGCTAAAGGTTTTAGACAAGTTTTGGCTTTATTGTGGGCTGGAGAAATACCTCAGTGGGATGTTAGCAAAGTTAGACCAGCAGGTGCTAGATTAAAAACTTTTGGGGGCAGGGCTAGTGGCCCAGCGCCTCTAGTAGATCTATTTAACTTTGTAATTAATACCTTTAAAAATTCTGCAGGGAGAAAACTAACTCCCTTAGAGTGCCATGATATTATGTGTAAGGTAGGAGAGATTGTTGTTGTTGGCGGCGTCCGACGTAGTGCTATGATCTCGTTATCTAACTTGAATGATGATCAGCTTCGTTATGCTAAATCTGGAGAGTGGTGGGATGATGAAGCCGCTGGCATAAAAAGGTTTGGATATAGAGGTCTTGCTAATAATTCGGTTGCTTATACTGAAAAGCCTGAGATTAAGTCTTTCATGCGAGAATGGATTTCCTTGGTAGAAAGCAACTCTGGAGAAAGAGGTATTTTTAATAGACAGGCTTCTCAAAATCAGGCTGCACAAAACGGTAGGCGTGACCCAGAGCATGACTTTGGAACTAATCCATGCAGTGAGATAATTTTGAGAAAAAATCAGTTTTGTAATTTATCTGAAGTAGTTGTTAGAGCAACAGATGATATAAAAGCTCTTGAAAATAAAGTTAGACTAGCAACTATTTTAGGAACTATACAGTCTACCTTTACTTATTTTCCTTATTTACGAAAAATCTGGAACGATAATACAGAAGAGGAGAGGCTGCTAGGAGTTAGCTTAACAGGAATTATGGATAATCCCTTGATGACTAATCAAAACAAAGCTCTGGAGCAAACCCTGAAGCATCTAAAGCAGATAGCTATTGATACCAATAAGGAGTGGTCTAAGAAGCTAGGAATACCTCAGTCTGCGGCTATAACTTGCGTGAAACCATCCGGCACAGTTTCTCAGCTTGTTGATAGTGCTAGTGGATTACATCCAAGGCATTCAGGTTATTATATCCGCACTGTGAGAGGTGATAACAAAGATCCACTAACACAATTTATGAAAGATCAAGGTATTCCTTCAGAGCCAGAGCTACAGAAGCCCGACTCAACTACGGTATTCTCTTTTCCAGTAAAAGCTCCTGACGGTGCAATATGTACTGAGCATGTACCAGCTATTGAACAATTGAAAACTTGGCTTGTATATCAGAGACATTGGTGTGAGCATAAACCTTCGATCACTTGTAATGTTAAGGCAGATGAATGGTTAGAAGTAGGCGCTTTTGTTTATGAACATTTTGATGAAATGTCGGGTGTTAGTTTCTTGCCTTATAACGAACACATTTATCAGCAAGCTCCTTATCAAGAATGTAGTAAGGAAGATTATACAAAGGCTATTGCTGATATGCCCTCTAAAATTGATTGGACTAAATTATCTAGCTATGAAGTTGAGGATAATACTAGTGGCTCACAGACGATGGCTTGCTCTGGAGATGTTTGTGAGGTTGTGGACATTTAAACCCTTATTTTTAACAAAAAAACCCCTAAGTCACTTGACCTAGAGGCTATATTATTTTATATTATTACTTGAACGATTAGTCACCGTTCTAGTTGGTAAAACCTCTGATTGTGTTATTTCCTATAGTTACAGTCAGAGGTTTTCTTTATTTAAAGATGTCCTCAACTTGTTCAGAAACAGCAGTACTAACTGTATTAGATACCTCGTTAGCTAGTATATTAATATCCCCAACTTCTCTTACATAATCTTCTACATCAGGGTTATCTTCGTTGTAGACTATTGATCTTACTATACCGCTGGTTATGTAATCCGTAATTTCTTTAATCTGCGTAGGCGAGGCTGTTTTCTCTTGGCTTATTTTTAAATATTTTATTAATAAATCTGGATTAGACATCAAGGTATCATAAGCCATAGAATAGTAGCTATTAGGGTTAATTGCATTTAGTAAGTTACTTGTTACTGTACCAATTTTTGTACCTAATGAGTTTAGAGGTCCAAGAGTAGCCTTAACCATACTAGAAACGCCACGCTCACCTTGTCTTTGGATGTTTTGTAAGTAAGAAGCGGTCTGGGATTGTCCTTTAATTATAGACCCAGTTTTCATAGTATCATTTATATCAGCTAACTCTAACATTGCCCTAGATATTTGTAATATTTCTGGGTTATCTGCAAAAACGATATCTCCAGTTGCAAATAGGTTGTCAGCTTCTTCGCTCGACTTATAGAAGCTGCTATATTTAGGTCTTTTATTTCCTAAAGAATCTGTTCTAGGATTAAGCATCTTCTGTCGGAAGTTCTTATGCCAAGCTGCTTTAATCCCGCTTAAAACTGCAGGATTTCCAGCCGCTCTATCCATAAGCTGTTGAGTAGCCTGAACACCACCATTTAGGTTATTAAATAAATCGGTAAAAGCTTTGTAGGGTTCTTTTGGATTATATGTTCCACCAAGTTTTTGTACAAAAAATCTAAGTTCTGATGCATCTATGTCATTTTTGACCTTTGTAGCTCTTTCTATTGCCTCATCTACATTTTTCTGAGCGTTATTTCTAACAGCATTTGCGCCGTCAGTCAGTGCTTTCTTTCCTTGAGCTTGTAGTGCTAGTTCTTCCATATTAGCAAAAAAAGCATTAAATTCGTCACTTCTTTCAGGAAAGTTTTCTCTAAGAAGTCTACCTAGCTCTTTTGCTTTAGCCGCAACCTCTGAGGGAGTCGGACCACCTTCGGAGAACTTAGCTACTTTGTCATAAAAACTAAGTACAATATCTGACATAATATAATTATAAGCATTGTTAGGATTAGAGAATGTCTCATTTCCTTTTTTAAGTAAATTTATTGTTTGCTTTGCGCCATTTGCTGTACCAGAAGCCCCTGAAAAAATATTATCTACAATAATTTCACTCTCATCTTTAAAACTAACTATGCCAAACTTAGCGCCTTTTTCTAAATCAACTGGTGAAGTTCTTCCTACTGTTCTGCTATATAAATCACCAAATGCTTTTAGAGGACCATCTCTCCAAAAAGGTGCATAATCATCTTTATAGTATTTC
>Ga0181379_1000640_pt1 | contig 16936 bp, 29 predicted proteins | sample 2SPOviralmetaG_FD_130115 | JGI IMG/M metagenome (GOLD analysis project Ga0181379, IMG submission 130115) | Marine viral communities from the oligotrophic San Pedro Time Series (SPOT) site, San Pedro Channel, CA, USA - 2 SPOT_SRF_2009-07-10 | ecosystem: Environmental > Aquatic > Marine > Strait... | reverse complement strand
TAGTTGCACCTGTGGTTAACACTTAATTTTCCTAATCTGTGTGTTTCTACATATACGTATACTACGTACCCCCGTATGGCCCCTGCCCTACCCCTATGATATCGCGCATTATGGCGCATTCGGAACACTTTATATTCTATTCGCGCCAGCGCATGACGCAATCGCTAGGACATTGAATGCTAAACCATTGAAAAGCCTGGACTTTTTGGCAGATAGTCAATGGATATACTATGAATTGACGGCATGACATGTCGCATTGAATGTCGTTGTCACGTTTTAGCGCATGAAAACATAACGGCGATGCATGAAATCACACTATATACCCCCTACCATCGAATGTGCCTTATTGTTGCCACATTCATATCCTATTCAATCCCTGCCGCCAGCAATGGCACCCATGAGAACAAAAGAGGAACACGCAATGTCCAAGGGAATTACAAGCTACATCAATCTGACAGTCACGGCATCAGATGGGGCAATATATAAATTCGCATTCGCCAAGAAATCAGAAGCACGTCGGGCCTATTTCGATTTGCGGGCAAAAGGTATCCCATCCGATAAAATCGAATTAGACCATTGGCCGCTTAAACTATATCAGACTGCCGATGCCATGATTGACGATGCATCCTGCTATCTTTTACCTGCCGATATTAAACAGGAAAAAACTAACGACCATTACTATATGCAAACCGGCGAATAAGAAAGGAAAGCAAACCATGATTATTTACAACGGCCCATCACTGTTAGACGGTACGCCTATCATCGCAATTGCCATTCGTAAATCAGGCAACGCTAAAACTGGTGACATGGTACAGACTTACATCCTATGCCGCGACATTGACCCGCGCGATGCAAACAAAACCGGCGCGGATTATTCGATTTGTGGTGACTGTCGGCATCGCGGAACGCCGACTAATGACCCGAATAGAAAGCTTGCCGAAAATCGGTCCTGTTATGTCAATATCGCGCAGGGCGTTTTGATTGTCTGGAAATCATACCAGCGCGGCATCTATGATAGCGCGATAGGACATGATGCTATCGCAAAGCTTGGCGCAAATCGTATGGTTAGGCTTGGCACATATGGCGACCCATCTGCCGTGCCGTCATATATTTGGGAAAGCTTGCTTTCAGATGCCGATGGCTGGACAGGATATAGTCACCAGTCAGGCGTCACTGGCGCAGACTATAGGCCCGATATGGTTATGCGTTCTGCCGATACCGAAGCCGAAGCGCGGCAAGCTTGGCGCAATGGTGAAAGAACATTTCGGGTTGTCGCCAACGTATCCGACATTATACGGGGAAAGGAAATATTGTGTCCAGCCAGTAAGGAAGCTGGCCAGCGCGTCCAATGCCATGCATGCAAACTATGTGCTGGCAATAGCATTGCCGCAAAGTCTATTGCCATTCCAGCGCATGGCGCAGGGAAAAACAATTTTGCGGCATAACATAATCAAAGCATGGCGGCATTGCCATATTGCCGCCGTGTTTATTCTTTAGTCAATAATGACAAGCGAAACAGCATGAAAGGAAACAGCCATGCAAAAAACATTTAAGACAGCATACAATCGCGGCAATGCGCGTATCTGGATTGAAGGCGACATATTAAAAGCCAATGGCTTTATACATGGCCGACGTTTCAAGCGCGTCATGGTGGCGACCATTGGAAGCAATGCGCCGGTTATGTCCCTACAGTTTGCAGACGTGAAAGATACAGACAAACGAAAGGGAAAGATTGCCGGAACGATAGCGCGTCCCATTGTGGATTTGAACGGTAAATTCCTAACCGAATTTGTGGATGGCGCGACCCATTATCTGGCGACATTCAAAAACGACACGATAACCATTGAAAGGGCATAGACCATGATAACGAATAAACGCAATTTCCTGCGCGACAGTGACTGGCAATGGCTGAAACTGTCAGGCAAAACACGGCACGGCAAAAACCGTATCGCGCACCATGGCATTCATTGGCTGGTGCAAGCCGACGGCACGTTCAACGGCAATCCGGCGTGGCTTGTATCATCAATGCATAAATCCGATAAAGGCAATTTTAACCAGCGTTGGATACTGAAAACAAACGACCCAGATTTTGAGGTGACAACATGACCAAAGCGCAACGTCTATATCGTGAATTAAGGCAACACCTATCGCGGCAAGATGCCCGTTATGTGGCAACGGGCCTTGCTGGCAAATCAGCCGCTGATATCCAGCGCATGATGGATTATTACACTGACGGCAAATTCAGTCGGACATAAATGGTGGGGCTGGCCGGTTTGATATCGGCTGGCCTTTTTTCTTTTGTAAAATCCCTGGTTCCTGGTGTCAAAAGATTGACAGTGTTAGATGGGGCTAACATTGGGTGGGGCGACTAACAATGTTAGGCATGGCTAACTTTATACGATGAAGCAAACATTATGGGGGATGGCTAAACAATATAGGGTGGGCTAATTCCTGGCGTCAAATTACTGACAGCTACAACGGGTGGGTTGTCAAATCTTTGACGCAAAAAAGTTTATTGTGCCTTATTCGTGCCACATTGTGGGGGGATACTGACAACATCGAAAGGCAGAACAAAGCCGACGGTCTAACAGGAAAGCCCATTTAGTGGGCATCACAATGGGGCCAGACGCTAGATAACCGATGCCAGCGGGGCGTTGCTGAGTAGATACACAAAGGGGGTTGACCCCATGACCAGACTAGTTTAATGACTAGGTAACAGTAACCAAACAGGAGACCATATATCATGGAAAAGACAGTGTTTCAAAAGAACGTAGCAGGTATCATTCGCAACCCTATCGGTGTGGAAAACTTGCAGTTTCGCCGGACTACATCACGCTACAAGCGCAGTGGTACATGGGCAAACAACAAGGGCTATTTGTCGGTATCGCGTGATGCATCCAGCGGACAGTTTGTGAAACGTGCGTAAAGTCACGCGAGTCAATCCAGTAGCAAAGGCACTTGCCTTGTCCCGACGCAGGGCGAGTGTCGTACCGGACAAGAAAAAGTACAGTCGAAAAAGGGACAAAAAAGATGTCGAAAAAAATACTTACATATCGCAAGCCGGTAAAGGTCAAAGCGATAGCGACTAAACATCGTAAGCCAGTGGCGGCACAACGCAAGCAACAGCGACAGGCCAAGCAACAACGACAGAAAATGGGGTACTAGATCATGGATAGGACAACAGCTAAAGCACTTCGTAACAAACTTGATGCAATCTTTGCCGAACATGGCATTGATGGGTATGAATTAGAGTTAGGCAACGCCAGCTACAATGATGTGGAAGTCACATACAAACTGGTGGTGCGTGAAGGTGGGGCAAAGTCTAGGGAACAGCGCGACCTTGAAACGATGGCGCGTCTGTCTGACCTTGATGCCAACAAGATTGGTGACGGCAAGTACACGCTGATTGGGTACAAGGCACGCGCCAGAAAGAACCCGTGGATTGTGAAGGACATGCGTTCCGGTGGCGAGTATGTCATCAATGACATGACAGCCAAGCGTTGGTTTGGAAAGGATGTTGCGTAATGGGTGAAGGTTTTGAGTACGACGGTACATGGATTACCGACAGAACCAAGTCACCTTGTGGTAGGTTTGACCTAACACCAGAAGAAGCAGACAACCTGTATGGAAAAGAGGGACACAGAAAAATGCGAATGTCAGATTTCCTGGAATTGGATCGAAACGAGGATGGCGACATCATCAACCTGTATGCTTGGCATCACTTGCTAACCGATGAGCAAATTGAACAGTTGACAGACGACGACTGGTCGAGGTATGAAGAATATCAGGATGAGTTGAACGTCCTGTATCAACAGGCCAAAGAGGAGTTTGGGGTATGAATGAGCATACTGGATTTGAACTAAATCTGTCTGACTACGAGAAGGGCTATCTAACTAGCTTCTTTGACCACGTTGTCTTGCCGGATTGGGCTGGAGACTATAGCCAAGATTGGTACGGCGTCGGGATTGGCGAGGCCGTGTTTGACCTTAACGTGTTGCTGGACGAGGACACTAGCCAGATTGTTTGTGTGGTGTATCGGTGCGTCGAGAAGGACGGTGAATGGACAACCGATACCAGCACAAGCTGGTTCTTGCGGGAGGTGAACTAATGAATATTCTTTCGATGTTTGATGGCATGTCCTGTGGACGTATCGCGCTGGATAGGGCTGGCATCACGGTGGACAAATACTACGCCAGCGAGATTGACAAGTATGCCATCACGGTGGCGCAAGCCAACTATCCTGACACGGTACAGCTAGGTGACTGCACCGACCCAGCGTTTATGAATTGGGTCAATGCAATGGCTGACAAGGGTGGCATCGACATGCTGATTGGTGGCAGTCCATGTCAAGGATTCAGTAGTGCCGGACATCATGGTCACTTTGATGACCCACGATCCAAGCTATTCTGGCAGTATGTAAAAATCCTGGGCAAACTCAAGCCTAAGTATTTTCTGCTAGAGAATGTCAAGATGAAGCAGTCGTCTATGGACATCATCAGTGACGCACTAGATGTTGAGCCGGTGTTTATTAACAGCGACAAGGTGTCAGCACAGAACCGGCAACGATACTACTGGACTAACATATCATTTGCTGGTAGGTACTATGAACCTATCGACAAGGATATCAAGTTACAGGATGTCATTGAGTCTGGCTTTGTAGATAGAGACAAGTCGTACTGCATCGACGCTAACTATTGGAAGGGTGGCAACCTGACGCAGTATTTCCAGAAGCGCAGACGACAGCTAGTGTTCGCTGATGATACAATGACTGACTATCGTAAGCTAACGCCACTGGAATGCGAGAGATTGCAAACAGTACCAGAAGGGTACACAGATCATGTCAGCAATACCCAACGCTACAAAATGCTTGGCAACGGGTGGACAGTTGATGTAATATCCCATATCTTTAATGGAATGAAGGAGACAAATCATGCCTAATTGGTGTCAGAATGTAATGTATATCAAGAACCACAACCCCGAACTTGTGAAGGCAATTGATGAGGGCAACCTGTGTGAACATATCATGCCGGAACCAAAGGATGATTCAGGTGAGCCAACGTCAGGCTGGTACGACTGGCGCGTAGAAAATTGGGGAACCAAATGGGATATCAAATGTGAGCATGTCGAAGTAGAGGATGACGTATTGATTGCCAAGTTCGACACAGCATGGTCACCACCTGACAAAGTGTTTGACGCCATGCACAAAAAGGGGTATCTCTTTGAGGCATACTATGTCGAGTATGGCATGGAATACTACGGTTCTTATGTTGATGGTATGGATACGACAGCCAGCTTTCCAGAGGGCAAGTTCTATCCATCAGATATGTACGACGACTACGAAGGATGGTCACATCCTAATCGCCACCTGCGCGAAAACTATTCATAGAAAGGGAGACAAACAATGCTAACACTTAACACAACACACTATGACGCACCGAAAGAACACTTGGTAGAATCCCTGGGATTGTTGCCACATTGGGTGGTAGAGTATAACCTGCTAGGTGAATCTGACATCGTGCATTACATGACGCAACGCTATGGCTTTGGTGAGTTATATCGTTTCGGCGGCGACGTACTAGAAGATGGTTCATACAAGAGTAACTGTGATGAGGATGAAGACCTACAGTATGTGGGCAAGATGGATACAAAGGATGGCACTGTGTACTTCTATCCCTATGCTATCACTGCCCTGCCTACAGATGAAGGTCACTTCATTACGAGGATGGACTGATGGATACAGATACTATCATGGAAGAACTAACAGAAACACAACTGATGTTACGGGGCTTGGAACAACTGATGTTCGATAATGATTGGATTGACACAGATGTACTAGCCATGCTAGACGATGAGGACATTCCCTATACTAGAAACGATAAGGAGATTACACATGACAGTGAAGATTGACACAAACTATGCACGATCAAACAACATTGAGTTCGACAATGGTGAGTGGTGGTACGTCGCACCTAACAGACGATACCGACAACGACTGGACACACATGCTGAAAAGAATACGACACGCATGTTTGTGAATGGCAAGTACATACCAAAGTCCCATCCATTGCATAAACCAGGACGCTACAAAAGTCTTGACGACGCATGGTCACACCAGCAGATCAACAGTGTGCCACAGGGTGAGGTGTACGCCATCATCAACAAGGCATGGCCTGAGTGGGTGAAGATTGGCTGCGCCAGTGATTCAGAAGATCGGCTCAATGGCTACCAGACATCATCACCGTTTCGTGACTACGAGATTGTGTGTACGCTACAGACAGTGGACAGACGCAAGGCTGAGACAATCATGCATCGTACACTAGAACAGTACGCTACTGAACGACGCAACGAGTGGTTCAAGATTGACATTGACAAAGTGAAAGATTACTTTCATCATTACGATGATGCAGTAGTAAACACATGGGGCATGACAGAGAAAGGGGTAATACTATGATCGGATTACTAGCAGTCATGGCAACAGTATTGTTCGTGCAAGACAACGCTGAGTTCATACATGACATGAATGACAAGCACGAGATGGGTTGTACATTCACATACACAGGCAAGCAATACGCGAGGCCAGACGTGCCACACATTGCTGTAGATGATGTCTATGTATACTTTACGATGGAGCCATGTGATGAGTAACGCATGGAAACTGGTGATGGACTGGCGGTACAATCCGCTGGCCCACATCCCTGACAACAACACACGGCACATGGTGATGCAGGTGCTGGCATGGATGTGGTGTATTATCTTTGCCATGTCTGTAGGTTCCATCACTGTCTTTGGTATCAGTGCCATTGCACATGCCCTACTGATTGCTGGCGTGTTCATCACGGCAGGTGTGTTTGAAACAGCCAAGCGTAAGCCTAATTACTTTGGTGGCTTGGGTAGAGGCAATGGGGGTGAGCATGAGTAAGCTATGGGACAAGGTGTCGCACTACTACCTCACACATGACGGCATTGAGATGCTTTTGTTCGCCTGTGTGTTCGGCTCCTTTGGCTGGATGGCCTATCATGTTATCATTGGAATTGCAGGGAGGATTACAGGATGAACAGGTTTCTTATTGACCATCATCCAACGGCCATAGCTAAACAGCTATGTGACCAACACATTGTGAAGATGCCATTGGAGGAAGCGCAAATGTTATGCACCACACTGTGGCATCACGCACCAGAGTATGCAGAAGAACATAGCTTGTACAAACCTGTACATCAGAAGCACCCATGCACTATATGGGCAATGCGTAGCCAAGCCAACTACGTTTATGCTTTCAATTTGTACGCAGCTATGCTAGAAGAATATACATATCGCTACGGTAAGATGCATGGCGCAGGTAAACACTTTATGGCATTGGCTGACGGCAAACAATTCTTGCCTGTCGATACCATCAACCATGTTACCAAGCATCCTCAATGCTTCAGTGGTATGGATGAGTTGAAGACCAATGAACGCTGGCCTATCAAGGCGTATCGTAATTTTTACATTGCAGACAAGTCTAGGTTTGCAAGATACAACAAAGGTCGGGATATTCCTGGCTGGATGAAAGGAGCAATATAATGAGTGACAAAACAGAATGGGAAATCAATCAAGAAGCAGCAACTGAGTGCTGGAAATCTATGACACCTAATCAACAGCAAGCTATGCTGACAATGCTCAAGGCATGGGTACCGATTCGTACTCGCGTGAGTGAGTTGTGTACACTAGACTACGATGACCTACGCGCAGTAGATGACGCATGGTGGGGGCTGAAACGCGCACTTGTTGATAAGGATGTTGACATCAAAGAATGGGACTTTTAGATGCCAAGAAATGTACAAGAGACGTTAGTCGCTACAACCAAGGAAGATTTGGATGAACAAATCGAGTGGTATCTTACGAGGTACCACCCCTTGGGGTACGACACCAGAGTGACTAGAACAACACACAATCCTGAGACTAACAAATACACAGCAGTTATGTCTCGTTGGGATTCTTGCGATTAGGAGAAAAATAAAATGGACATCATTATTGCAATCGTCGGCATGGTTATCCTGTTGGCATTCGGAATATGACTAGCTTCAAGAACATGGTTAGTGATTACTATTCATCCTATGAATACAATGACTTACGGGATGAAACTAAAGCTGACTATCAGTATCTTTTGCGCCAAGTATTGGACACTAGGGTGGAGGGAAAATCCCTCCGTCAAGTAGATGTCAAGAAATTGACAACTAAAATGTGCAAGACAGCGTATGATATCTGGTGCCAGCGAGGTATTCATTTTGCCAACAAGACAATGGCAGTTGCGCGAGTCGTGTACAATCACGGCTTGCGTATGGAGATGGTAAGCAGCAACCCTTTCAACTCTGTGCGTCGGCGTACACCTAAGAGCCGTAACACACTATGGGAAAAGGATCATGTTGTCCAGTTGTTGGACTTTGCGTACAGCGATTTCAACACACGCAATCTAGGATTGATTGCACACATGGCATACGAATGGTGCCAACGAGTGGGCGACATGAGGCTGTTGAAGTGGAGTAACATAGACATGGAACACAAGCGTGTACATATCTTGCAGTCAAAGCGTAGGGCAGAGGTTTATCTACCAATGTCAGATGATTTGCATGAGATGTTGACACAACAGAGAGAAGACTTTGGATTCCAGGATTATGTTGCCCCACGTCCATACCCTATCAATGGTGAGTATCTGCCGTACACAAAGTACAAGATGTCACGGCATGGACGCAGCTTGATACGGGGTGCAGGACTGCCGGATACTCTGCGACTATCTGACCTGCGACGTACTGGCACAACAGAGATGGTACAGGCTGGTGTAGGAATAGGACAAATCATGTCGGTTACAGGACATGCTAATCCACAATCGGTCAAGCCGTACATAAAAAATACATACGATGCTGCAAATTATGCATTGACAAAACGAAATCAGCATGGTACAAGCACACTAGATGCCGAACAAGAAGAGGATATATACTATGTATAATACATTAAGTAGTATAATAGATGATATAGTATTATACATAGGTGAATCTAAGCGTATTGATTGCCCTGTATGTAAAGGATACAAAACTTTTACTGTATCTAACATGAGTGGTAACATTGTATGGAACTGTTATAAGGCATCGTGTGGTATCAGTGGTGGTAAGCGTACTGGACTTACACCAGATGACATCAAGCGAATGAAGAGTAAGCAGCAAGAGAAAGAAATAGAATTTGAATTACCCCCGTACATAGTTAAGCGCACTAATGTTTACATGGATAGATGGTGTGCTGGATGGGGATTGGATGTAGATAGAATGGGATTACTATACGATGTAAAGGATGACAGAGTTGTATTTCCTATCGTACACAGGAACAAGATTGTTGACGCTACTGGTCGGGCGTTGACAAAGCGACTCCCTAAATGGCGAAGGTATGGGTTTGGTGGTCTCCCATATACCTATGGCTGGGGGGATGTCGCCGTAGTTGTTGAGGACTGTGTGAGTGCATCAGTAGTTGGTGGTGAGAAGTTTGTCGGGGTCGCACTGCTAGGTACTACATTGCTTGAAGAACACAAGCATTATCTCACACGGTTCTCAGCAGCTATCGTTGCACTAGACCCTGACGTACTACCAAAGACTATCGCAATGGCGAAAGAGTTGCGTGGTCACATACCAGAAGTAAAGGTGTTGCGCCTTGAGAAAGACTTAAAGTATCGCAACCCGACAGACATCGACAAACTGAAACAATTAGGAGCAACACAATGGAACTGATGGAATTATCTCTTGTCCGAAGTCTAATGAACAAAGATTTCTACGAGAACAATCGTGGGGCTAGATGCCCTGACAAACTGTTCAGTGCAGACGTGCGTAAGATTAAGAAGGCAGTTGATACTGCAATGGACAGGTACGACAGGACTGTCACACCAGAGGAAGTGCAAGCCCTGTTCATATCTAGTAACCCGTCTATTACACCAGCACAGCGTGAGTCGTTCAACAACCTGTTCAATAACATCCAGCGCACTGACCCACTAGGCAACGACGTAGCAGGAGAGGTACTTTCCCGACTGTTTCAGCAGGTTGTAGGGGCAGAGATTGCAGAGTTGGGGTTCGACTATGTGAATGGTGACAAGGCCAGCCTAGAGCCTTTACAGCAACTGTTGGAAAAGTACGGCGAGGACTTTACACCCAAGCTGAACATCGAATGGGACGACATATCTATCGACACTATCATTGCTAAGAATGACTTGGAAGCACGATGGACATTCAACATCCCTGCTTTGACACGCAAGGTTGAGGGCGTGAACGATGGACATCTGATTGAGATTGGTGCCAGACCGAACACAGGTAAGACATCATTCCATGCCAGTATCATTGCTGGTCCAGGAGGTTTTGCACATCAGGGTGCCAACTGCATTGTCTTGTGTAACGAGGAAAGCTATCATCGTGTAGCTGCACGTTACCTGACAGCAGCAACGGGACTAACTATGTGGGAAGTAAAGAACAACCCAGCTAAAGCGCGTGACTTGTATCGTCCTGTGTATGACAAGATTCGCATCAAGGATTCTACAGGTAGGGACATGGCATGGGTAGAGAGTGTGTGTAAATCGTACAAGCCTGACATCATTGTGCTTGACATGGGCGATAAATTCGCTACTATGTCTGGCTACTCACGTCCTGATGAAGCACTGAAGGCTAATGCTATCTACGCTAGGATGATTGCCAAGCAGTATAATTGTGCTGTGTTCTACATGTCACAGCTAAGTGCAGAGGCAGAGGGTAAGACAATACTGAACCAGAGTATGATGGAGGGTTCACGTACAGGTAAGGCAGCAGAGGCAGACTTGATGGTGCTGATTGCCAAGAACCCACAAGTTGATGGGCAGGATGAAGAAGACACACAACGCCATCTGTGCGTAGTCAAGAACAAGCTGTCTGGCTGGCATGGTAGGGTACATTGTGAACTGAATTACACAATAGGAAGATACGAGGTATAGATATGAAACTGACACTTGATGTAGAGAATACTGTCACCAAACGTGACGGCAAGATGCACCTTGATCCATTTGAGCCTAATAATTCATTGGTCATGGTTGGTGTACTTACAGACAAAGGAGATGAATACATAGCTACATTTGACCATAGTGACGTAGATCATGCGCCATCAGATATGTATCTGTACAATGAAGAAGTTTGTGCTATTCAAGATTACTTGGATGAAGCTACTGTACTTATATGTCACAATGCTGCGTATGATTTGCTATGGCTATGGGAATCCGGCTTCACGTATGATGGTCCCGTGTTTGATACAATGCTGGCAGAGTACGTCATGCAACGTGGAGTTAAAGAACCTCTGTCACTTGAGGCATGCTCTGAACGCTACGAGTTGGATACCAAGAAGCAAGACACACTGAAAGAATACTTCAAGAAGGGTTATAGCACCAGTGACATACCACATGCAGAGTTGTGTGAATACTTGTCTGCTGACATACATGCTACACAACAACTGGCAGATAGGCTGATGCTACGATTAAACAAGCAAGAAGATATTGGATTGCGTGGTACAGTGGACCTGACGAACCAAGTCGCTGTATGCCTTGCCCGTATTTATCAGCGTGGCTTTGCTGTGGACTTGACTGCCCTAGATACAGTGCGTCAAGAATTTGAAGAGGAGAAGCGTCAACTTATTGACAGCCTACAAGAACACATTCGTGACATAATGGGTGACACGCCTATCAATCTCAATAGCCCAGAGCAGTTGTCTTGGGTAATCTACAGTCGTAAAGTCAAGGACAAAACACGGTGGTCAAATACTATTGAGCCATACATGAGGGATACACCCTTCAAGGACTTGATACGCAGTCAAACAGAACGCATGTACAAGACGTATGCTGAACAGTGTAACGACTGTCGTGGTACGGGATACATTCGCAAGACAAAGAAAGATGGTACACCATTTGCCAAGACACATAAGTGTGTTACTTGTGCAGCTAGTGGCTATCTATACAAAGCCACTGACAAGGTAGCTGGCTTAAAGTTTATGCCACCTAATGCTAAGTGGGCAAGTGCAAATGGTTTTAGCACCAGCAAGGGTAACCTTGAAATGCTAGAGAAGGCAGCGCGTAGTAAAGGTATGGACGATGCAGTATCGTTCTTGTCTAAGGTGCGTAGGCTGTCGGCTGTGGATACATATCTCTCATCCTTTGTTGAAGGCATACGTACTCACACTAAACAAGATGGCAAGTTGCATGTCAGACTGTTGCAACATAGGACAGCCACAGGTCGTCTATCGGGTGCAGACCCCAACATGCAGAACATGCCCCGTGGTGGTACGTTCCCTGTTAAGAAGGTGTTTGTATCTCGTTGGCCTGATGGTAAAGTATTGGAAGCAGACTTTGCCCAACTGGAGTTTAGGGCTGCTGCATTCCTATCACAAGATGGAGTAGCAATTGAAGAAGTGTCTACTGGATTTGATGTACACTCATACACCGCTGAAGTTATTACCAATGCTGGTCAGCCTACGGACAGACAGACTGCGAAGGCGCATACTTTCGCGCCGTTATATGGCGCAACGGGATTCGGCAGAACAACAGCGGAAGCAGAATACTACACACACTTCACAGAGAAATACAAAGGCATCGCAGATTGGCATACCAGACTGGCTAAAGAGGCTCTAACTACAGAGATGATTACTACGCCCTCTGGTCGTCAGTTTAAGTTTGAAGGGGTACAACGTCTTGAGAGTGGCAAGATAACAAACTTTACCCAGATCAAGAACTATCCTGTGCAGTCATTTGCTACAGCAGATATCGTGCCTATTGCTTTGTTGCATATTGATAAGTTGTTGGTGGGAATGGAGTCATGCGTTGTAAACAGTGTGCATGATAGTATTGTAGTGGATGTGCATCCAAACGAAGAACGTCAGGTGATTGATATTATTAACAAAACTAATACTGATCTTCCTGGTTTGATTACAATGAGATGGGGTATTGTGTTTAACGTACCACTAGAACTGGAAGCAAAAATTGGTGAGAATTGGCTTGACACCAAAGACGTTGTGTGATACAACTACGCTTCTAAATTATACGAAAGGAGTATTTATATATGACTGAACTTGCAGTAATTAATTCTAACAACTATGCAGCTATGGCACAGATGCTAGGCATGGCTGCTGATACAGGTGAGAACAAGAGTAGTCTTGCCCGTATTAAAATCCATAGCCAGCCTATCAAGGGTAAGGCAGAGGTTAATGGTAAGACAATGAATGTCGATATCATATCGGCTGGATCATTCTTTATGGCAAACGTAGATGGCAATGATGTCTACGCTGAAAAGATTAAGATGCGTTTGTTTATGCAAAGGTTTCTGTATCAGAAGTATGATTCGTCTAGCAACAACTATGTTAAGACGGTCATGGCAGAGAAGCTAGACATTGATTTGAAAGACGATGCTGGTAACTTTAACTGTGGTAAACCCTCTGGTTACATTAAGGATTTTGATGCGTTGTCACAGGACATGAAGGAACTGATTCGGTCCATCAAGCGTACTCGTTCTCTATATGGCACTGTTACCTTTATAGATGCGAAGGATGAACAAGGTAATTCTGTTGAACTAGAGAATGTACCATTCGTTTACGATGTGTCAGTAAAGGAAGGATACAAAAACTTCGGTGACGTATTCAATAAGTTTGCACAACATAGCAGACTACCTATTATGCATGACACTATCGTGACGACGGCTGAACGTAAAGGGCCAAGTGGTATGTACTACATACCTGTCTGCGAAGCTGATTTGAATACAGTGCATGACATTGTAGACGATGACCAAAACTTACTGAGAGACTTTAAGGCTGTGGTTGAAAATCACAATCGCAGGATTCTTTCAGAGTGGGAAGAGAAGCAAGTATCGAAGGCAACTGAGGAAGAAAAGGAACTTGCTGAATCTTTTGTTGACATTGATGTTGAAGAGGTAGAATGATATGAATCATCCAGCCGAACTGGCGTTGCACAAATACATGGACGATGCCACAAAAGGTAAGTCAACCATGTCAGAGGACACTGCTAAACAAATCGCAGAGGATGTTCGACAGGCTGTGCTTCGCCAGTTTGGTGGGACAGGGAAACGTGAATTTAGGTTACGTATGTCTAATCTTGGTAGGCCAACTTGCCAACTTTGGTTCGACAAAAATAAACCTGAGACAGCCCTGCCTCGCCCAACTACATTTGTTATGAACATGATGCTTGGCGATATTGTAGAAGCAGTATTCAAAGGGCTACTAACAGAAGCGGGAGTTGAGTATGGAGATTCAGAAAGTGTATCACTTGATATTGGCGAACATACAATTAATGGAACATACGATCTTACTCTTGATGGTGCTGTTGATGATGTCAAGTCAGCATCTGATTGGTCGTATCGTAACAAGTTTGAGTCATTTGAAACACTACGTAACGGGGATGCCTTTGGGTACGTAGCGCAGCTTGTCGGTTATGCAAAAGCTACAGGTCTAAAACCTGGGGGCTGGTGGGTAGTCAATAAAGCAAATGGTAGTTTCAAATACGTTCCAGCTACAGGCATTGATGAAGAAGCGGAGATGCAAAAGATCAATAGCACAATCGACACTGTAAACACGAATGAGTTCAGTCGGTGCTTTGAACCTGTCGAAGAAACATTTAGGGGTAAGGCAACAGGTAATAAGATGTTGTGCAAAGAATGTTCTTTCTGCGACTATCGCAAAGCATGTTGGCCCAACCTAAAAGAATTGCCAGCCGTGAAGTCACAAGCAAAGCAACCTAAGATGGTTTCATATATTGAGTTAGCACCTGAGTATAATGAAGCATCATTCTTTTCTGGTAGAGCATCATAATGCATAATGCCAAACGATTTAGGGCAGCACGTAAGTTAGGATTTCGTAGTGGACTTGAGCATAAGATTTCTGAATATCTTATAAACTTAAAAATCAAATTTGATTATGAGTCTATTAAGATTGAGTGGGAAGACCTTGCTTACAGAACCTACACACCAGACTTCGTGCTGTCCAACGGTATCATTATTGAAACAAAGGGTATGTTTACGGCAGCAGATCGTCGTAAGCATCTTGCAATTAAACGACAGCATCCTAACTTAGATATACGTTTTGTATTTGAAAGTAGCAGAAGAAAGCTACGTAAGGGTGCCAAGTCAACGTACGGTGAGTGGTGTATTAAGTATGACTTTAGGTATTATGATCGCATCATTCCTGAAGATTGGTTAAAAGAAAAGGGAAAAAACAAACATCCAAAATTTGTAAAGTTCAAAGGGACAAAAGTAAAAAGGAGTAAAAAATGACAGAGGAAGAAAAAATACTAGACGAAGATTTTCTTATACGTGTGCGACCTGTAAAAGATAACGAGGAGTATACAGGTGAAGCAAATTTTTCTGTCATCAGTAGCCAAGGCAACGATGTTCCACTTGACTTATATCAAGATATGGAGTATGTAGTAAAGTGTATGCTATCAACTATTCCACTCATGGAACAGGATGACGAGTTTAGACATTTTGTATCTCATTACGTAGAGAATTATTTTTCTTATGAGTTTGACGAGAGAAACAGTGGTACAGCAGAGATTGAATCTATAGATGGGAATGTCATTACCATTAATTTTAACAGTGATACAAAGGGTACTGCATAATGCGACATGAAGAGTATATGAAAAACAAACTAGCTGAAGATGAGGATAAACTGATGGACGAATTTTACACAACAAAAATATCAAACACAAAAACAGATATGGTGAACAGCCCACCTCATTATAATAAGGCTGGTATAGAATGCATAGATGCAATACGTGCAGCAACAGGTGATGGATACGAATACTACTTGCAAGGAAACATAATGAAATACCTGTGGCGTTATCGTTACAAGAATGGTGTAGAAGATTTGCAGAAAGCGCAATGGTATCTGGATAAGTTAGTAGAGGAATGTAATGAAAGTTAAACTATATATAACCTTAGACATTGATCCAGAAGAGTATCCTATACCAGCCGATGAAAATGTAGGGCAAGATATACAAGACAGTCTTGAAGAATATTTTTATGAAATAGAGGGTGCAAACATCAGACATATAAAAACTATTATGGAGTGAGACAACATGAACAATTACTTACCAACGGACTATCAAAACTTCATTGCTCTTTCACGGTATGCCCGATGGAAGGAAGATGAACAACGGCGTGAAACATGGGGCGAGACAGTCGCACGATACTTTGATTACATGGCACAGCATCTCAAGAGTAAGCACAAGTATACTCTGTCGAATGAACTACGGGGTGAACTGGAACAAGCTGTATTAAATCAAGACATCATGCCAAGCATGAGAGCATTGATGACTGCTGGTCCTGCGTTGGATCGCTGTCATGTGGGTGGCTATAACTGTTCTTACGTACCTGTGGATAGTCCAAGAGCATTCGATGAGACTATGTATATACTCATGTGTGGCACTGGTGTAGGCTTCTCAGTAGAACGTCACAACATTGAGAAGCTGCCTGTCGTCAACGAAGACATGCATCTCAGTGATACAGTCATCAAGGTTGGCGACTCCCGTCCAGGATGGGCTAAATCTTTGCGTGAACTAATCTCTCTCTTATACGCAGGGCAGATACCCCAATGGGATACGTCAGAGGTTCGTCCTGCTGGCGCACGTCTCAAAACCTTTGGTGGTAGAGCAAGTGGCCCAGCCCCACTGGAGGAACTGTTTGAGTTCCTTGTGGAGAAGTTCAAGGGTGCAGCAGGTCGTCGCCTGTTCCCCATTGAATGCCACGACATCATGTGTAAGATTGGTGAGGTTGTAGTCGTAGGCGGTGTACGTCGTAGCGCACTCATCAGCCTGTCCAACTTGAATGATGACCAGATGGCACATGCTAAGTCAGGTATGTGGTGGGAGAATGAAGGGCAACGTGCGCTGGCTAACAACAGCGTAGC
>Ga0181379_1000638_pt1 | contig 17015 bp, 11 predicted proteins | sample 2SPOviralmetaG_FD_130115 | JGI IMG/M metagenome (GOLD analysis project Ga0181379, IMG submission 130115) | Marine viral communities from the oligotrophic San Pedro Time Series (SPOT) site, San Pedro Channel, CA, USA - 2 SPOT_SRF_2009-07-10 | ecosystem: Environmental > Aquatic > Marine > Strait... | reverse complement strand
GACCCGACCCAGTGGCAGGACACAGATGGCGATGGATTTGGCGACAACCAGTCAGAAAATGCCACTCTGCCGGACCGTTTCCCCTTCCGAAAGGCTGCCGCCAACGATACCGACCTCGATGGCTACGCTAACAATTGGACGTCGTCGTACAATGGCACCAACGCAGAAGGCATTCAACTCGATGCTTGTCCTGATGTCTGGGGCAATTCCACGTTCCCTGTTGTCGGTTGTTTGGATTCCGATGGCGATCTATACACCGACCAATATTCGTATGTTCTCAATGAAGAAACAAACCTTCGGGAAAACCAAGCAGGTGATGCCTTCCCGTTCATTGAATCTCAATGGATGGATACCGATGGCGATGGCTTTGGTGATAATCCAAACGGGTATGAGGCCGATGAGTGCCCATATGAAGCTGGAGTCATCGATGGAACCAACGGATTGGGTTGCCGCCTTATCGACCTTCAAGACAACGATGGAGACGGCCTAATCAACGATTTGGACACGCTGTGCCCCAACTCCCCACCGGGTGAATCTGTGAATCAAGATGGATGTGCGCAATCTGAACTCGACGACGATGATGACGGCGTCAAGAACAACCTCGATCTTTGCCCGGGAACGCCACCAACAACGGGTGTTGACAGCGACGGCTGCAGCAACGAACAGCGCACATCGGATTCGGACGGCGACGGTTTGAACGACCCACAAGACGCATGTCCGAACACCCAAGCGGGACAAAACGTCGACAGCCAAGGGTGCTCCCAAGCACAAAGGGACAGCGACGGTGACGGGCTCTCTGACCTCGATGACGCTTGTGATGATACACCTCCAGGTTTCCCTATCCTCGCGAATGGATGCACCGATGAAAGTGCGCTCGACATCGATTTGGATGGCGATGGCTATGCTGGAAAGTACGCCTATGACCTCGATCCAGAGACCGGTCTTCACACGAACATGTCCGGGGATGCTTTCCCAAGCGACCCCACCCAATGGTTTGACCGAGACGGCGACGGCTACGGAGACAACGCCAATGGCACGAATGCTGACGATTGCCCTTCAGAAAACGGAACCTCATACATTGATTTCCTTGGTTGCTTGGATGATGGCGACGGCTGGAGAGACGAGAATGAACCGGCTTCCTTGCGCGGCGATGCCACGCAATGGCAAGACTCCGACTTCGACGGCTACGGAGACAATTGGGGCGACCCTTCATGGAACGATACCAGGGATCCTGCCTGGCCAGGACAGTTCGTCTCTGGTGCAACCAACGCAGACTTTTGCCCCAAGACCACGCCTGGCTTGACGGTGGGTGAGGATGGATGCCATATTTCTGAACGAGATACGGATGGCGACGGAGTCATGGACGATTACGACATCTGCCCCAACGTTCCCAAAGGAGTTGACGGGTTTGCCGACGGTTGTCCTTTCGTCCCGGCCTCAGGAGATGGCGAAGAAGGCCTCTTCGGCGTGGACGCCGGCACCCTCATGGTGGCCTTGGGTGGCGGGGGATTGTTCCTTGTTGTTGTTGCGTTTATCGTCATCCGTTTGACACGTGAAGAGGATGATGATGATGATGAGGATGATTACGATGATTTCTTTGATGACGATGATGATGAGAAGGAAAGTTTCCTCGACACTCTCGATAAACGACAAGCAGCACCTATGAGGAGTCGACCAGCTCCTGCTAGGTCCACTCCAGCTGCAAAAGGCCCTTCCTCGCCTCCATCAAGAGGAGGTCCCAGCAGCGGGCCACCACCTCGAGGTACGGGAGGTCCTCCAAAACGTCAATCAGGCGGTCCACCACCCAGAGCAGCACCGCCCTCCGCTTCCAAAAAGCCGGCGACGGCGGCGAAGGTTGCGAAGAAGAAATCCGTTCCTTCAGCGAGCGACGAACCCGCAACAAAGGTCCGAAAAGCAAAGATCAATGTCGACATGGACGTGTTTGATGACGGGCAAGAAGAGGACCGTGAGGCGGCCGTGGATTGGGTCGTAGGGGCATTTGCAGACGGTGATGAGGAACGCACCGTCCTGATGCAACTCCAAGAAACCGGTTGGACGGCCCAGCAGTCGAGAGCTATTTGCAGCCTTGCAAGAAACAAAGGAGCCTGACAGGGTTCGTGAGGTCTTAAATGCGGGTCAGCGTTCGGCTTGAAGGAGGGAACGATATGGCCGAAGGCAGCGGTACTGATGCACCCGGGATTGAGGTGGACGATGCTGCCATGTATTTCGGGGTCACAGACTCCTCAGACATGCTCCACGCCATGATGGGAATGCCCAAGGAAGCGGCCTTCCTCAAGTTTTTCGAACTCCTATCGGACATTGTTTTGCAACCGGGCGACTTTGACTTTGAAGCCGCCTCTGAGCGCATGCAGTGTGAAGGTGGAGAAATCTACTACCTCGTTGCGGGACATCTGGGCTTGATGAGCATGCCCGATCCGCTCTTGGACGCTCTAGGGATGCCCAACTCCACTGGCGAAGCAGCCAGCACAGCAACCGGTTCAATCAACGAAGCTCAGCGAGCGGAGTTGGAGCGTCTGGCCGATCCAATGCGCATGATGAAACTCTTTGCTGTGGCTCACCAAACCGGAGGCTCTGATGAAGTGAAGAATTACCTCTCAGGCCTCAATGCCCTCCTCAGCAATGTCGCTGGCTCCGCTGAGGGGTTGATGACGGTCAACCATGAACTGGACGCTGCTTTGGACGTAGCAGGACACATCCTGCCCATTCCATCGCTCTCAAGTGGAGCAGCCGCCGCTGCAACCGTGTCCGTCCCCGACGCCTCCATCGCCCTGCCTCTGCCCGAATCGCCCCCGCCTGCGGCAGCACCTCCTGCGGTGAATCCTGCTGTGGAAGAAGAGAAAGTACCTCTTCCGAGCGCTCCGTTGCCCGAACCTGCTTCAGAGCCTGCGCCAGCACCGCCAATGGCGGCGGCCGCTGTCGAACTTCCCAAGGTTGAATCGAATCAAACCGAAGAGCCGGCAGTGAACATGGAAAACGATCGTCAAGTGGCACGAGCCACACAAGACGCATTTTCGGGGGCGTTCAGTTCAGTTCTTCTCCCTGAGGATGACCCCGTCGCCAAGGCGGTGGTGTCAGAAGCCTCCGCACCAATTGAAACTGGAGAGGTCGGAGCACCCGTTGGATCTGAACCTGTGGGGCCTGGAGAAGGTGACGAATTCGTCAGTGCCGCTGAACACTTCATTGCAGCAGATGGCGATGGGAGTGGGGCGCTTGATGTCGAAGAACTTGCCTCTGCAACTGGGACTTCTATAGAAGAAGCGGAGCAACTGCATGCAGAGGCTGATACGGACGGCGACGGTGTTGTTTCTCTTTCAGAATTTATTTCCTCACCCGCAGCAGAACGAACGGCTGCACTTCCAAAACCAGTGGCCCCTGTTCGCAAACCATTGGCGTCCAACCAAGCACCAGCCCAGCAACAACCTGCACCGGTCCAACAGCGACCACAACCGCTTCCTCAACAGCCATGGCAGCAACAGCCGCCACAGCAGGCTCAGCCTCAGCAGCAACAACCCTGGCAGCAGCAACAGCAGGGATGGCAACAGCCGCCTCAGCAGCAAGGGCAACGTCCTGGATGGCCACAACCTCAAGCCCCAATGATTCAACCGACGATTCGTTCTGGAATTCATTGCCGTGGATGCGGCATTGGTTTGGATCCATATTGGCGATTTTGCCCCGTTTGCGGTCAGCAAAACCTTGGCTATTGAATCTAGTTCACCACGAATTTCCCGTTTTCCAACAAGGGAGTTTCATCCAACCAAATGCTTGGGGAGGCGAGAACCCCTGATATTTGGATTCCAACGGCGGCAGTGCCGCCGAGTGTGGTGTTGTCTCCAATGGAAAAATACGCTGTTCCAAGTCGCTTTTCGTCTTCCAGAACGCTCCCAATCAACCTCGCATTTGGATTCATTCCAAATCCAAACTCAGCCATGGTCCAGACGTTTTCTTGGTCTTTGCTTTTCAAGCGGCGAGCGGCTTCTCCAAAGGTTTGACGGATTTGGGCCGCAGCGGTCCCTCCTTTGACATCGACCACAAGTCCGTTTTCAATCTGAAGGACAACGGGTTCGTCAACAAGGGCTGAGTCCCACGAACCGTCGATGACCACTATTCCATTCATGCTGCCTTCTCGTGGAAGGGTGAAGACCTTTCCAGCAGGAAGGTTGGTCAGCATCCGCGGGCGGTTGCAGATTCCGTTGTCATCCAGTTTCCATTCCCGCCATCCGACTTCAAAGGTAACGTTGGTACCTGATTCTGATTTCACGTTCACGATTCGCTTTCTTCGTAGGACTGCATTCATTTCACCGATGTTTTTCTTGATGATGTTAAAGTCAGCCGACATGCCTCCTTCAGTGAACATTTCAACGGTCATGCCTGGCATGGTGGCAACCCTTGCTCCATCTTTGATGGCTTGTCGAACAGCTTTGGTGTGGGTGAGGGAGTAGCGGGTAGGAGCGATGACAACTTGTTGCTGGCGCATCAGGTTCGCCACCGGGCTTGGCGGTTCATCGCCGTGGTGTCTGCCCTTGGGCATCACGATGAGCAGGACCCTATCAGAACGAAGGCTTGCAGCGTTGTGCAGTGCTTGGCCGACTTCAGTGGTCGTCGAATCGCACACGATGAGGATGTTTTCACCTCGTCGCAAATCCATGCAAGTGTCAATCACAGTGATGGCGCTCTTGGCCATTTTTTGTTCAAGACCGCCCTCGTCTTCTGGCATGTCACCATCGATCTGTTCCTCTGTATCGTGAATTGGCGGAATTTCCTCAAGTCCATCGACTGAGTTGATGATCTCCTCAAGGTCGGGGTCGACGAGGTCCTCGTTCTTCCCGTCGGAGCCTTTGCGGCGAAACGGGAGTCCCATGAGGCTGGTAGCGTTGGAGTGTTCTTCAATGTGTGCTTTTTTCGTCGAATAATCCTTCAATTCTCACGAAGATTTTCCATGGGAGTGTTGAAGAAGAACCCCTCGTTCTTCATCCCATGGACCTCTATGAAGAGTTTCTCAAGCGCGTTCAAGACATCCACCGAATGCAGGCCTTGCAAGGCCACTTGGGTTGGGACCAAGGGGGGTGAATGGCGGCAAAAGGGGCCGCCTCTGGAGGAGAGATGAGGGCGTGGTTGGCAGGGCAGCGTCATCAGTTGCTGACCGATGCCCGCACGGGCGAACTGTTGGATGCGCTGGAAAAAGCAAACCTCGACTTAGACCAAGCAGCGAATGTCCGTGAAATGCGACGTTCCTACGATCAAGCCGTTCGTCTTCCCAAACGTTTCGTTGAGACCTTCGCACAAGCCAGATCCGAAGCACTTGTTGCTTGGCAGGACGCCCGAAAGGCCTCTGATTTTGAAGCCTTCAAGCCTGCCCTGACTCGTTTGATTGAACTGACGCATGAGAAAATTGCATACCTCGGCGTATCATCAACGCCCTACGATGTTCTGTTGGACGAATATGAAGTCGGAATGACCGTCAGCGATTACGACCCGTTGTTTGAAGGCCTCCGTGCCCGTCTTGTTCCACTTCTTCAAGCCATCACTTCAGCACAGGAATCAATGGATGAACCGACTCTTCCGGATTCATTGACGTTCTCAGTCAATGCTCAAGAAGCCTTTTGCATGTCTGTTTCGAACAACATGGGCTTTGATTTCCAAGCAGGTCGAATGGACGCTTCAACCCATCCGTTCTCTGCAGGTTTGTGGCCAGGAGACACTCGCTTCACCACAAGGTTTGACGAGAAAGATCCTTTTTCTTGTCTTTATGCAGTCATGCACGAGACAGGCCATGCACTCTACGAACAAGGGCTTGATCATGACCACCGCTTCACGCCCCGGGGTGCGGCTGTTTCGCTTGGCGTTCATGAGTCTCAAAGCCGCTTTTGGGAGAATCAAATCGGACGTACGCCTGCATTTTGGAAGGTTGCTTTGCCCTGGTTCAAAGAAGCATTTCCAGAGGCTCCAGATTGGGATGAGCATACGTTGAATCGCATCGCAAATCGGGTTGAAAAAGGGTTTATTCGTGTTGAAGCTGATGAGATAACTTACAACTTACATATCATGCTGCGTTATGAAATCGAGAAACAGTTGTTCAATGGGGACTTGACTGTTGATGAATTGCCGACAGCATGGAATACCATGTTTAAGGAATGGTTTGATGTCGATGTGCCCGAAGATCGACTTGGTTGCTTGCAAGACATTCATTGGTCGATGGCAGCGTTCGGTTACTTCCCCACCTACACCCTAGGCAACCTCTACGCAGCCCAACTCTTAGAGGCCATGTCCGAAGATTTGGGAGATCTAGATGCTTTGGTTGGTTCTGGAGAATGGCAGCCGATGCTCGATTGGCTTCGCCCCCGAATTCATCAACGAGGGAGCCAAGTTTCGCCTGCACAACTCATCGAAGATGCAACCGGTTCACCGCCTAGCCCTGAACCGTTTTTACGCTATGTTGAGCGCAAGTATGGCGAACTCTATGGTCTGAATTAACGCCAAGGGGTCATGACGATAGCCTGGCCTGCTTGACCCGGCTCGACCAAGATGCGGCCCTTTGGTCCGGTTTCCTCGGTGCGTTCAAACACAGGTTGACCTGCAACAACAGTGATTTGCGCCCATCCAACCAATGGACGTCCGTGGAAAGGATTCCATCCGACCCGACTCCAGCTGTACTGATCCTCAACGGTCTGCACGTGATTCATGTCAACGAGGACAACATCGCCATCGGCGCCCTCTTCGAGACGTCCCTTGCCAATCATGTTGTAGCAGTCTGCTACATTGGTGGACATCCATCGCACGACGTCTTCGATGCTGCACGTTCCATCCTTGGCATGCGTGAGCATGACGGCAAGCGAGGTTTCCACGCCCGGCATGCCGCTGGGTGCGTCTGGGAAACCTGCGGCTTTGGCTTCAAGAGTGTGGGGGGCATGGTCGGTTGCGATGCACTGAATGGTCCCTTTCTTCATCTGATTCCACAACTTCTCTCGATCTTCTGCGTATCGAATAGGAGGGTTCATCTTGAGCCGGGTTCCTTCCCTAGCAACATCTGTTTCGTCAAAGGTAAGGTGCTGTGGGAGGGTCTCGGTGGTGATGATCGCAGAATCGCCTTCATGCTTTGATGGAAGGGTCGTGATGCCCTCAAGCCAGTCTGCTTCGAGGCCACTTGTCAAGTGGAGCACATGGAGGCGATGACCGGATTCCTGTGCGAGCTCCACTGCTAGTTGGGTGGCGAGAAGAGCAGTGACGTCATCGCGCCATTCTGCGTGGGCCGCCATGTCGGTTCGGCCTTTGATGTCCTCAAACCGCTCGACAAGACGCTTTTCATCCTCTGCATGAACAGCAATAAGCCCGCCCGTGCCGTTGAAAATACTCTCGAGGGCTTCGCGCTCGTTAACGAGCAGTGTCCCTGTTGATGAACCCATGAAGATCTTGATTCCACAGATGCCTGGTATGCTGATTGGTTCTTCACGCGTGCCAACCGCCTCTTGCAAATCAGCAACATTGTCCGGTGTGGCTCCAATGAAAAACCCATAGTTGTTCACGCACTTTCTGGATGCAGTGTCTAATTTCATCTGCATGCCTTCAAGATTGGTGATGGAGGGCTTGTTGTTTGGCATGTCAAGAAAAGAGGTGATTCCACCGCTGACGGCTGCAGCCGAACCGGACCCAAGGTCTTCCTTTTCTGGTTGGCCAGGGTCTCGAAAGTGGCATTGAGGGTCAATCATTCCAGGCATCAAATGCAATCCACGCCCGTCGATGAAGAGTTCATCTTCCAGGGGTTCCAACCGTTCCGAGAGAGCAATGGTATCAATCACGCCATTTCGAATTCTAAGGTCTCCCTCTTTCGTCGCTTCAGGCAGGACCATGGTGGCTCCTTGGATGAGGATGTTTCCGTTCATCTTGTCGTTCTCCAAGATGCGGGAGAAAGGCTCGGCTCATCAAATTGCTGTAGGGAGTCACTCCCTTCTGCGGGCTGTTTTCGGCCTGAAGGCATTGCACACCTCATCGTTCATGTCCATGTACGGGCCACCGGTAAGGTCAATGCAATACGGCACCGCTTTCCAGATCTCGTCAATGGTTTCACGAATGGCCTTTGGACGTCCCGGGAGATTAAAGATCAACGAGTTCGCTCGCAATCCTCCAAGTTGCCTTGATAGGATGGCGGTGGGGACGAACTCGAGTGATATTTGTCGCATTTGTTCTCCAAACCCGGGCATGATGCGATCGCATACTGCTTCAGTTGCTTCCGGCGTGATGTCTCTTGGTGCAGGGCCGGTCCCTCCAGTGGTGACCACGACACTGCAACCGACAACATCAACCAATTCGATCAGCGCCTGCTCAACCGCTTCGCGTTCATCTGGCACACATCGATAGTGAGCGACCCAAGGGCTCTGAATCGCTTCTTGGAAAAACGAGCATATTGCCGGTCCTCCCAAATCTTCGTACTCTCCTTGACTCGCACGGTCGCTCACGGTCACAATGCCGAGTTGAATCGTATCACCACAATGGCCTTCATGTCCATCAAAGGTCGTCAAGGGCCGCATGGACACCCCTCATTGGTCGCCGTACTTGGCCACGATGTCAGCGTGGAAGTTATCGAGAAGCGTGTCTTCAAACAACTCTGTTTGGCGACGCATTTTGGTTGAACGAATGTGGAGAACGGCCATGAGAATGAACACACCGATCACGAGTGGGATGAACACCTCCAACTTGTACTGGTGCATGAATTTCACAATGCCCTCAGCCGTGTAGGCCCAGGTGATGGAGGCGATTGAACCTCCAATCAAAGTGGCGAGAAGTACACGCATGAATTGCATTCGAGAAAGCAACCCGAGCATGGCCCCCACAAGGACACCTGAGGCCATGAACGGGATCCATACGAAGAAAATGAGCCCCCAAAAACCCCACTTGTTGATCATCTCACGTTTCTCGTTCGCCATGTATTCGACCGTGGAAAGTGTATCTCCAAGGAATTTCGTCTGGAGCATTCGTCCCCCCAACCCATCTTGCTTTGCGACGGCAACGATGCGCTCATCATCAGCTTGGGTGTTGCGTTCCACGCGTCCGGCTCCCGAGCGGTCAGCAAGGGTGGACACTTCGTTGCGGGTTTTCACGATCAATTCCTGCGAACCGAGCAAGTCGTCATTTCGCTCGTGAATGAAGCGGAACAGTTCGTCTTTGATCTGAACGGAGGTGGTTCTGAACCGGAAGAACGCAAAACGTTGGGTTGGCCGATAAATGACGGAAACAAACACCACACGATCATCGCTGGTTACAACGGCTCCTTTCATTTCGACATCGTTTCGACGTGTGAAAAACAGGTCGAGGCTGTCCCTGACATCATCTTCAACACGGGACAGCGAATGAAGTTCGGAGAAGAACGTTGAGTAGTCTTGACGCTCCTGTTGCAAATCATCTTCAGATGCTTTCGGTGTTCCGATCCCAACGCCTGAATCAAAATCGATGCTTTGCCCGGAACCGATCACTCGGACGTTGAGTTGAACAGGTTTGAACACACGGAATATGGCGAATTCTTCCAGCAGGTTTCGAAGCAGTTCTGCACGAACCTCCTTGGAGTCAGAAAGCGTGTTTTCAGTGTTCTTATACGCCACCATGATGTCAATTGAAAGGTCTCTTATTTCCACCTTAAACAATTCATCATCCACGTCAACGCTCAACTGCTCGCTCACAGAATACACGGTGTCTTCCACCAATCGGTTGATGTGTGTGCGAGAGAGGATGTCGTCGGTGTCTTGGTGATAGACCTTGTACATGACAGGATAGATGATGAGGAGTGAAATCAGAGAAAGGGAGAGCGAGATGAAAGCCATCCACCAAGCAGGAATGCCGGCGGCTCCACCGGTGAGCATAGCCGTTTCACGTCCTCCGCCTAATTCAGCCCCCATCAGGAGGTAGCCCCAATCTCCGAGGTCCTGAACCGACCAGCAAGTCCGTGGACCCAAGTCATCAATGCGGACGTCGGAGTGTTCGCTATCGTCTACAAAGGGGAGGAACGCAAGTGCTTCTTTTGAGATGGAGTGTTCAAAGATAACAGACTTCACCATAGGTCCGACGACAACGCTGGAATTTCGGCTTTCGTTTTCATGAACGGTGATGGTGAACTTCAGTTCAAATTCACCTTCTGCAAGTTCTGAATATGGTGCCTTGAAGTAAGCTCTGCCGTTGCTTTGGTCTGCTTTCTTGATGGTTCTTGTGGTTTCATTGGATCCAAAGTCATCAGAGATGGTAGCTCGGCTGTCTTCACCTGTGACTTCAAAAAACGTGTAATTGAGGAACGCCACGCCATTAGGGAGGTTGTGGCCTGCAATGGAAAACAATTCTTCGTCGGGGTCGGGGAAGATGTTGAGCCACGGATCATCTGTGATTTCTTCACACTCATCACCGATGTCAAGGAAGGTCGTTGAGGCCGTGTGGTCAAGTTTGGTTGAATCGCCGAGAACACCAGATGACATGGAGAAGAGAAGCAAGGCAAACAGGATGCCGTAAGCAATGCCGCCCATCAGTACGAAATCTTCGATTTTGGAAAGGAAACGACGACCTCCGCCCATCCTGCGTTGCCGGATTTCTTGAAGTTCCTTAGCATCCTTATCGGTGCTTCGAACCATCTCATCAGGAGATGTAGGGGTCCCTGTGTCATCGGTGCCCCCTCTCGCCATGCAGTTGGATTCGGTATCAAGTTCAAGAAACCTTTTCCCCAGTTTTCTTGCAATTGAAGAACGCCACGCTTTCTATAGAACCTTAAGAAAGGCTTCGCACCGCCTTGTTTGATGTTGGTGGGTCAGGCCGGACTTGAACCAGCGACCTCGGCATCTTCAGTGCCGCGCTCTCCCAACTAAGCTACTGACCCGTGCAGGCTTGGCGAGCACCCTCGCCATATCAAGCCTTCCGATGCTCCACAGAGCGCAACAAGGACGTTCTCCTGCCCCTGTGGCGTTCACTCTGCACCGTCCAAGGTGGCCCTCTGGAAGGCGAATAGAGTGTCCAAGCCGACATCAGCACCGCTCAGGAGTCCTGCAAGTTCTTCCGACGAGAACGTGGCTTCTTCCCCTGTTCCCTGGACTTCAACATACCGTCCATCGCTTGTTTTGATCACGTTCATGTCAACGTCCGCATTTGAATCAAGGATGTAATCGAGATCGAGATACACCTTGCCATCAATCAGTCCGACCGACACTGCAGCGAGATCGTGGGGCAACACCGCATCTTCGTGATTCTTTCGTTCAAGCTCGTTGAGTTCCGGAGGCGTCCATCCATCTTTTCGCTCTTCAAAGGTTGGCCGCAAATCAATAGGAAGGCAATCTCCGCTTGCGATCAGTCGTCGCACGGCCAATCGCAAAGCGATGTTGGCGGCGGTGATGGATGCACAACGTGTGCCACCATCTGCGTTCAAGATGTCGCAGTCCACGTTCAGAGCGACAGGTCCCAGCGCTTCAAGGTCGACCGCTGCACGAAGGGAACGGGCAATGAGCCGCTCGATTTCTTGGGTGCGGCCCTTCGCTCCGTTTCGTTCTCGACGGAAGCGTGAATCTGTCGACCCTGGGAGCAAGGAGTATTCAGCGTGGACCCATCCTTTTGTGGCATCTCGTGGAAACCAGCGAGGAAGCGAGCGCTCCTTGGTGCAGCAAGCGAGGACCACGGTGTCGCCCTGCTTGTAGAGGACGGAGGCTAGTGCATTGGGCGTGAAGTCAAGGGTGATTTCAGGTGTACGCATTTCGTCAGGGGCTCGGGTTAGATTGAGATCGGTTTTGAATTTGGCCATGGTTCCTGCCAATGGATGGACCTCATCAAGCCTTCTCAAGGTTCACAATGCAAGGAAGGCATGTTCAAAGGATGAATGCCCTTGGGCGTTGCATGACTCAGCCCCAAGCCGTGATTTGCGCCGTCGCACGGACACCAATTGGCAAGTTTATGGGAAGCCTTTCATCGCTTTCGGCTGTTGATTTGGGCGTGGCCACGGTCAAAGAATTGCTCATGCGAGCAGGCATTGATCCCTCCTCCGGCCTCATTGACGAGGTGCTCTTCGGACAAGTACTGCAAGCGGGGGCCGGTCAAAACCCAGCCCGGCAAGTCGCCCTCGGAGCAGGTCTCCCCTTCAGCACGCCCTGTGCTACGATCAACAAGGTGTGCGGTTCCTCCCTCAAAGCAGCCATGATGGCTGCTAACAGCATTCGAGCAGGTGAATACAAAGCCATCGTTGCAGGTGGAATGGAGAGCATGAGCAATGCGCCGCAACTTTTGATGGGGCAACGCAATGGAACGAAGATGGGGAATTCAACCCTGGTTGATTCAATGATTCACGACGGTCTTTGGGACGTGTACAACGACGTCCACATGGGAACCACCGGAGAAACGGTCGCACAGGAATGCAAGATCAGCCGAGAAGCCATGGATGCGTTCGCCTTCCGAAGCCAACAACGCGCCTCCCAGGCCTGGTCCGAAGGATGGTTTGACTGGGAAACGTTTGCAGTCGAGGTCCCTCAGCGTCGGGGAGACCCACTGGTCTTGTCCACCGATGAGGGAGTCCGTGCCTCCACGACACTCGAATCCCTTGCAAAACTTCGAACGGTGTTCGATAAAAATGGAGCAGTGACGGCTGGCAACGCCAGCACGCTCAACGATGGAGCGAGTGCCGTTCTCATCGCAGATGCATCCTTTGCCAAGGAACAAGGATGGGAAATTTTGGCCACCATCGAGGATTACTGCACCTCAGGTGTGGAACCATCTCGTGTCATGAGCGCCCCCATCCCAGCCGTCAATATGCTGCTTGAACGCAATGCATTGAATGTGCTTGATGTGGATGTTTACGAACACAACGAAGCCTTTGCCTCGGCGTCATGCGCAGTTGCTCAGGAAGTCGGCATCCCCGATGACCGTTTCAACCTTCACGGAGGGGCTGTGAGTTTAGGGCATCCTCTTGGAGCCAGCGGAACGCGTTGCCTCATCACCATGTTGGGTGTGATGCGTCGTCTGGACGCCTCTTCTGGAATTGTAACGCTCTGCTTGGGCGGTGGCAACGCTGTCGCTATGTATGTGCGTCGCTAACCCTTCATTCCAACAGGGAAAGGACATCTTCAGGCGGCCGTCCAATCACGGCTTTGCCATTGACGACGAGCACCGGTCGTTCGAGTAATTTTGGCTGCTCCTTCAGCAACGCCACGGTGTCTTCATCTGTCACAAGTGTGGCCATGATGGCTTTTCCTGCGTCCTTTGAGCGAACAATTCCTTCAAGGGATGCAAGAAGATGAAGATCGCTTGCGTCGATTCCTTCATCCAAATACCGGTAGACTTCCACTTCCACTCCCCGCTCCTGCAACAACGCAAGCGCTTGGCGTGATTTTGAGCATCGAGGGTTGTGGTACAGGCGCATGATGGATGTCAAAACCCGTTGGCTCATCAAGGTGATGTCGTGCCTTGGACCCTACAGACTCAGTTCTTATCATCCCTCTGATTTCTGTCCGCTGCGGATTGAGCCCGTTCTTTGAACCCATCATCTGCACCGGATTTGTCAGCGTTTGATTGAATCCTTGACGCACTTTTTTGATCCATTCGATTTCTCCATCTGCTTCCACCGCTTGGTTGCGATCCTGAGGGGCCGTGTCCACTGCCCGACGATCCCGAGGGGCTCGAATGGCCGTGATTTCCACCTTTGTACTCAGCATGGTTTGGGTTAAGTTGGTTGGCCCGGTTGTCCCGTTCGGACTTTGACATGCTGTGGCGACGGGAATTCCCCTTGCCTCTGGATGCGCCCCCTCTTCCTGATCCTCTTGACATTCAATCACCTCGCTTTCTCACATACAACGAATTCCCAGTAGGCTTGTCCTTTCTGACGACATCTAGGTAGTCTTTGCATTTATTCATGATGTATTTTCCGAGTTTTCCGGAACCTAACTTGAACTCTTTTTGATGCTTCGTCATTCGATTATACACCTCGGAAACGAATTCGAAGACGTTCGGATCTTGCATGTAAAACACAAATGCTTCGGCCCATATTTCGGGGGTGATTTCTCTGTCGTTCAATGGATAGAGGGCATGCTCGGTTGGTTGATGAGGTTTTGACCATTGGATGTCTAGGTCAACAGGGAATTCTTCTTTCATTGATTCTAGAATAGACTCTTTGTGTTTCTCGAGATATTCATAAACAAAACTTCGTCTGAAGTTGAGTTGGAGGATGTTAGGTGCTTTGATGCTGTAAGTCCGTTTGTCTTGGACGATGAAATGCTTACGGCGTCCGGTTGAAGAGTTGTATTCGCTGAGACATTCCAACAAGACCTCATCCACTCGCTGCTTCAATACTTCATGCGTGATCTCTTTGAAATAAGCCTCAACTTCCTTATGGAGGACAGCATCTTCAGTCCAAAGGTCTCGAAATCCCTGTGAAACCAAGGCTTCGGGGATTTGATTCTCATCAAGTTTTGACTTCACTCCCTTCGAATTTTTCTTTTTCATGATGCAATAGACTCCAAATCGTACACCAAGTGCTAATCGATTGATGATCTCGATTTCTGATTTTCCAGATTCCAATTCTCTTTCCCAAATTTTGCTGAGATGGTCTGAGGATTCAATTCGAAGAATCACTGCATCCAACACGTTGAGCAGTGGAACCCTTTGGTAGGGGTGGGAGACGAGGTGATTCAATTCTTCGCCGAATAATGACCACCATTTTGACAAGTCGTTTGGTATACGAGCGAAATCAGGCAACCACAAATCCATGCTTCCATGAATTTGTCTAGCAAGCCTTGGATGGTCAACGAGAATTCCAAGCTCTGTGGCGTCGCCCCGCTCTTCCTTTGTATCCCCAAATGAAAGGGTGTTGTCTGATGTCATCATCAACCTCGCATCGTCAACAATGAATAATTTGGCATGGGTTTCCATAGGCTCATCGACGTGTTTTGGAATGAGGTACCATTCCTTCCCTCCGTTCCCACGGTTTCGCAATTCATTCAGTTGGCGAGCTGCATCCTTTCGTCCTCGCTCGTCGACTTCATCTAATGGCTTTGAGTAGGGCGGATGCCGTCCCCACCAGACATGAACAGTTGCTTTCTCTTTCCTTGCCTGCTGATGAATTGACTCAATTGTCGCCAAATCCAATCCATTGCTCCGCAATCCATCGCTCGCCAAGACCAATCGTTTGTTAAATCGCTCAACACTGTCCAGCAAGAACGGCCTGTGTTCTCGTGTTCTAACAAATTTCCAGGTTGGGCGTTCAGCGATGTCCATGAGCAGTTGGTTGAATTTGAGGAGGGCGTAGGTGGTTTTCTGCTCATCACCAAGATCTGCCCGAATTTCTTTCAATTTTTTCTGAATGTTTGATGTCGCATCGGTCTTGAGGGGGGTTTTCGCATGGATTGAGGATTTCAAATCCTCAAAAATATGTTTCATATTGTCTTGAACCCATCCATCCTCCTCAGCGATGTTGATGAGTTCTTTTGCACACTCTAGATCTTTGATCACTAATCCCGATTCAAGGACCCCAGCATCCAATTGGCCGCTGAAAAGATTGCATGAGGTAATCATTAACTCACATTGGTCGGTAATCAATATTTTTGCATGGCTTGGCCGTGGCGAGACTCCCCCGTGTATGTTGAATTGAACCAACTTGTTGAGCCGAGCAATGAAGTCATCACTGACTTTCACTCTGTTTTGTTCTTGTCCTCTGCTGGGTTCTCCCAGAGAAAGGATGAGATTGAAATTCAGGTCTAGATCCAGGTCATTCATCACATTGCTGTAGTCTTGAAGGTAGGTTTCGTTGTGGAAGGAGGTTAGAATGAAGGCATGCTTTTTTGCCCTATTGAGAATGCCTTGGGCTGCATCCCACATGTCTTGCCGAAACCCAACCACTGGTTGAATGGATTCAAGACGATTGTCAGTACTCGAAAAATCATTTTCAAATTGATCAATGATTCTGGTTAACTTTCGTTGAGTCATATTGCGTTCTCTCGCTCGAACGAGAGCTTTCAATTCCGGCGGGTACTTCCATTCTCCCAAAGATTCTTCAGTTTCTGGAATCACCATTTGGAATCCATCAATTTCTTCAATAAATTGGGAGACCATTTTTTTGAACGGCCCAGATTGTTGGACCCAATACGTTCGTCCCGAACGATCCGTTTTCTGAACAAGTTCACAAAAGAGGCTGCTGGAATCGTTGTTTTTTGAGATTTCTTCCAACCGAACCCGTGATACCAAGAGGTCTTTCTCAATTCCTGTTTCTTTGGAAAGCCATCCCAAAAAGGGTGCAACAACGTCTTTTACCCGACTTTTTGTTTCTGCATCATCTGGTGCTTCCATCGGTTGAATTTGGTGAATGCTTCCGTCGGAGGGGATCTCAGATTTTCTTATTTCCCCGATGCTCCAATATTGGCCTTTCCACAGGTCGCGTAAAACAACGGTTGAGAACTCTTGGTGTGTGCCAAAGTCGGCTCCTGACGAGGCCAGAGCTTTCAATCGTAGCATTGATTGGCTCGAGAAATCTTGAACTTCTAAATTTCTGACCGCTTCCAGCAATGGCTCAAGGGGGTCGGATGAATCAATACGAAACACGACTTGCATGATTTCAGTGGGGACTTCTAGGAACGCTTTCATGAAACACCCCCTATCACATGGCCATGCTGTTCAATAAATTCGCAGAAGAATTTCAAATGCCCCTCATTCTCTCTCCAATCGGTTTGTTTGATGTGGCTTGCACTAGAAATAATGGCCATCCCTTCCCTTGCGCGGGAAAAGGCGACGTTGATCCTTCTTGGGTCTCTGAAGAACCCCCATCTCCTTGAAGAGCCTGTTCGCTTATTGTTTCTGACGAGTGAAAGAATGATGAAATCTGCTTCTTTTCCTTGAAACCCGTCCACGGTTTTTACAAGATGATGGTTACTCTTTTTCAGATGTTTTTGGATTTCCTCAACTTGACCCTTGTATGGTGTGAGTGCGACCACCTCGTGACCCAAGTCAAGCAGTTCGACAAGTACTTCAGCAGCCCTCTTTGCTTCAACCGGATTGCACAG
>Ga0181379_1000637_pt1 | contig 17035 bp, 10 predicted proteins | sample 2SPOviralmetaG_FD_130115 | JGI IMG/M metagenome (GOLD analysis project Ga0181379, IMG submission 130115) | Marine viral communities from the oligotrophic San Pedro Time Series (SPOT) site, San Pedro Channel, CA, USA - 2 SPOT_SRF_2009-07-10 | ecosystem: Environmental > Aquatic > Marine > Strait... | reverse complement strand
GAGGCGGATGTGTCAATATGAGCATTGCAGAAAAGATGGCAGCAAATCAGAAGCAAGTCGCTATTTCAGAATTCTTTGAAAAGAACAAACATTTCCTAGGTTTTGATACCCTCACAAGGGCGCTCATAACCGCTGTTAAGGAAGCTGTCGACAATGCTCTCGACGCTTGTGAAGAAGCCCGAATTCTTCCAGATATCGTAGTTCAAATTACAAAAATTGACAACAAAAAGGACATCCTACAACTCGATGTAGAAGATAATGGCCCTGGCATTCCACGTGCAAGCATCGAGAAAGTGTTTGGCCAACTCCTCTTCGGATCTCGATTTCATGCAATCCGTCAATCTCGGGGCCAACAAGGAATCGGGATTACCGGTGTCGTCATGTATTCTCAGTTGACAACTGGAGATCCCACGCATGTTGAATCAAAAATTGCCAGCGAAGCAACGGCGGTCGCTGTTGATATTGGGCTTGATACACGAAAAAACAAAGCAGTGAAATCAAATCAGGATCGTGTCGATTGGGGAGAAAAAGTCCACGGTCTGAAAATCCGAACTTCAATGAAGGCGAAATACCAGAAAGGCCGCCAATCGGTCTGGCAGTATCTTCGCATGACAAGTATTGTCAACCCCCATGCTGATATTTTATTCATCGATCCTGATGGCCAAGAGCATCATTGGCCACGGGTAACTGAGAAGTTACCTGGCCGGGTTGAAGCCATCAAGCCTCACCCCAATGGGATCGAACTCGGACAACTCCAACGGTTGTGTGGAGAATCTTCTGAGTCACGAATGACTACATTCCTACGTAGAAACTTTTCTGGAGTATCTGGAAGAGCTGCTAAAGAGTTATGTCAAGTTGCAGAATTGGAAGAGAAGTTGAAGCCAAAATCACTGAAAGCAGATCAGATTCGAGCATTATTGGAAGCATTCCAAGGAGAACGAATGCTTCGCGGCAAGCCAATCAAACTTCTAAACCCCCCAACTTCATGTCTTTCTCCTATCGAAGAGTTACTGATAAAGAAAGGGCTTTCAAAAACAATTGACTCAAAGTTCGTAACCACTATGACGAGAGCACCGAGCGTTACCCAAGGAAATCCATTCCAAATTGAGGTTGGGTTAATTTTTGGAGAAGGTATGGCAGCTGACAAACCTGTTGAAATTCTACGCTTTGCAAATCGGGTTCCACTCATGTACCAGCAAGGTGGTTGTCTGTTAACGAAGGCTATTGAGAGCGTGGATTGGCGACAATATGGTCTTGATCAAGCAGGTGGAAGAGGAGTTCCTAAGGGCCCTGCGGCAATTCTTGTTCATCTTGCAAGTACGAACGTTCAATTCACTTCAGAAGCAAAAGAGGCACTCTCGGATAATGAAGTGGTAATGGAAGAAGGTCGCAAAGCGATGTTGGAAATGGGCCGTGGCTTGAGAAAACATCTTGAAAAGAAGAAGAAGATGGGGAAGACTCGAGAGAAATTCGAACTCATTAACGATATTATTCCTGCGATTGCTGAGAAGGCTGCATCCTTACTTGAACTTCCTGTGCCGGATCTCGCTGCTTCAATTACGAAGATTATGTCGGCGGTCATTGCTGAAACAACCACAGTATGGAATAAAGAAACAAAGCAAACGGATGTCAACATCATTCTGTATAATTACACCTCAAGGGCGCGTTCATACACAATTTTAGTCACTTGGCCTGAAAAGCAAGGTGGTAAAATGATTGGGAATGAACTCGGTGGACGAAAAGAAGCGACTGGGGTATGGGCCTGGAAACTCGAAACTCTACAACCGGGTGTTCAAACTGTGATTACATACAGCCTTAGTGACATCGAAAAAGGCGATTGGAATGAAACTGATGTGTTCTACAGAGGCTCTCAAGAAGTCATTGGAGCAACTAAGATGGATGAGAAACTGCTTGACGAAATACGCCGTCAAGAACAAGCATTCCTGGATGATAATGTGATGGCTGAAGAAGACGCCAGTGAAGTTGCTGAAGAAGATGAAAAGGAACCTCTTCCTATTCAGGAAGAAGTCGTTTCTGAAACTGAAGTATCTGTTGAAACAGAAGATAATCCGGATACTGATTCAGGGGAAACAAAACAAACAACTCTCTTTGGAGGTGATTACTAATGGTGGCTGTACGCAAGTCTGTAGAAGAAACAAAAGTAGCGCTACACGGTGTTGTCCGTGAAATGTATGATCGTATTATCAAGGGCGACCCTCCAACTATGACACTGCCTGTACGAACCAAGAATAACATTGGATTCGATCCTAAACTAGGTGTTTACAAATATGGGAAGAAGCAAACCATTCGTGATGCTACAAGCCTTGGTTCTGCAAAGCAATTACTACGAGCATTGCACGTAATTGAATTCATTGAAGCCATGATTGATGATGGTAAATCATCCACTCTCCGTGAAATGTACTATATTTCAGAAGGTTGGGGTCTTGGAAAATTCCAATCTCAAAATGAAAGCAATAATCTTGCTGAGGATTTAGAAATCGTAACGCGATGTCTACGTGAAGACTTCAAACTACGTCCTGAAGAAGATGGGTCCAGAATGATTGGAAACATTACACTACGTGAACGAAATCGAAAGGGGCAATGGATGCGTATCAATGCAAGAGACGATGTTGGAGACAGCGGATATGGTGTTCCATACAATGTCGAGAAAGAGAAAATAGAATTCTTAGAGCACGATGTTAAATTCATCATGGCAATTGAGACTGGTGGTATGTTTGATCGGTTGGTTGAAAATGGATTTGATGAAGATTTCGATTGTGCTTTACTCCATTTGAAAGGGCAGCCTGCTCGTTCAACTCGAAGAATCATGAAAAGAATGAGTGAAGAATGGGATTTGCCTGTAGTTGTCTTCCTCGACGGTGATCCATGGTCTTTCAGAATCTTCGCCTCAATCGCTTATGGGGCGATTAAGACCGCACACATATCTGAATATCTGGCTACACCATCATCAACATATCTTGGAATTACAGCGGACGATATTCTCGCTTATGATTTGCCGAGCGATGATCTTTCAAAGAAAGATATTGAGGCGCTGAATGCTGAACTAACCGATCCTCGATTTGCAGATGGATGGTGGCAAGAACAGATCAATATGATGCTTGAAATCGGAAAGAAGGCTGAACAGCAATCATTGGCAAAATACGGTCTCGATTTCGTAACCGATACATATCTCCCTGAGAAATTAGCAGAACTTGGTTTGAACTAATAAAAGAATGCGAGCCTTCTTTGAGGAGTGATTCTTCGACATGGATATGGAGCAGCAGAAGAAGAGCCGATGGCCCTTCCGAATCTTGATTGCATCATTGCTCAGTTTGGTTATTGGCAGTGTTCTGCTTCTATCTCAAATGGATACTATGGATGAGATTCTCGACCCTCGGGACAATAACGTTTCCGAGCTAAACACGCTAACTGAAGGACAGAAGCTCGTTGAAATCAACGATGCTGGTTGTTATCGAGCATATGGCACAGGATTCGATGGAAATGTTACGCTTTACGATCTTGACGGGTATGATAATAACGAACCGATTAGTGAATCCAAGTGCAAACTCGACTGGCAAGCAATGGCAAATGATGGTCAAGAGTTTGAGACCCTAGGTACATGGATTGTTCCGACCAAAGGAGATTACATTCTTCAGGTTGAATGTGATGGTGAATGTGAGAATGAAACAATCTGGTTGACATCAATTGACAGTATGGAAGACGGTGTTCTTTCTTCAACCTCATTGCTTACTGGAGGACTGCTGTGTTGCCTCGGAGTGCTCTTACTTCCATTGTCTGGTGTGCTCTTAGCATTCTCTCAAAATCGAAAGAAGAACGTTATGGTTGTCATGGGACCAGATGGTAACCTTATGCCTCTAACGGATTATACTCCAGAAAACATTCAAACACAACTCAATCAGCAGAACAGTGAAACAAACGAAGGGCTTGACTTCGACATTCGAACTGGAGAATATGTAGACACAAAAAGCACGAATGCACAGGCTCAAATGGGAGGTCAGCAACATGTTGCTGCAGGAAGTATGCTGACTACTGAGCAGGTTTACGCATTAATGAGAGGGGATGTCGAAGCAGGTTCAGCGCCCCAGGAAGAAGTCGTTCCAGATCCATTCCCTACTTCTCCAGGAAGTTCAGTTTCGACAAGTCGTTCTCCTAAACCAACTACGATTCAAGTCGATAAGCCAAGCCGTAAGATACCTAAAGCAGAGAACCAAGATTGGCAGTCATGGGATGAAGACTGATTTCTACTCGCATTTTTTCGACGAGTTCAAATGAGGGGGGCTCTACGTAACTACAGGTTGAGTAGTATGGGTGACCTCGATAAGACATTGAATCTTCTTCAAAATAAGACCAGGCGCTTAATTCTCGAGCGTCTTGTTCGAGAGCCTCATTACCCTATGCAGTTGGCTGAACTCATTGGAATTAGTCAGCAGGCTATCATGAAGAACTTGAGGGAGTTAGAAAACGGAGGTTTCGTTGAAAAGATGCAAGTTGCGAGTGAGAAAGGCGGACCTCCCAGAACAATCTTTCGAGTCCAGGAAGCATTCTCACTTCGTATTGACTTAGGCCCTGACCTATTCAAAATAGAGAAGAGGAAACTACCATCTGGCGGACCCCTTCGATTGAGTTCAAAACTACCGTCGAGTGTTGTCCCTATTGCAGAACAGGTAAGTGGACGCAAAAAGATTAGTGTTACTGAAGGGGTGCTTCATCTTGAACAACTCAATACCCAACTTGAAACATTAGACCGTCAGAGAGACGCTCTGATTGCACTACATCAACAAATCAGAGGACGTATTTCTGCTGCCGTTGATTCTGATTTTGAAAACTATTCACAACGGACAATGGTTCATGCGCTTATTGAAACACCAACCATCCAACCCGATCTTGGATTAATGGCAAAGGAGTTACAACTTTCAGAGCAAGATATCTCAGCCGTTATGACTCGTGTGCGAGAACTCGTTGAGAGACAACGTTCCGATAGGTCTGGTGAAGTTGTCGCCATTGACGACAACCCTGGCCTACGCTGGTGGCTTGGTTAAGCTTCAATCAGAATCTTCTGAACCGAGTACAGACTTCAGTGAAGACTGCTCTGCCATTCGATCTTTTACATCCGCTCTGCGTCCCTTTCCTACAAGGAAGAGAACACCAAAGAGTGCGAATGTGAGAAGAACAATCATGGTCGGTAGTGCAACCTTTCCTGCTACTTCACCTGCTACATCGAAGAATGGATTTGAAGATCCGAGTTCTTCCGATATACGGACAACGTTGTTTCCTTCACTGGCTTCAACGATATTGTTGCCCGGGTCGACGACGACATAGACATTCATAGTACCAGCAGTGACTGGGTAAAGCATGTATAATTCAACAACACGACCTTCTTTCATTGAATCATCAGGCTTGTCAATAGCTCCAATTTCTTGTCACATGACAATGCTGTCTTCATCGCACATGTTGTTGTTCTTACGAATTTCACTCTTCATGTCATCATCATCGTATTCACAAAGAATAACTTCGATATTTGTAGCATGAACATTTCCAATGTTTGCGATCTCAATTCGGATTGGAATCGAATCACCAACGTCTGCTGAGGCAGCGCCGGTTTGTTGTGCTGATCTAACCTCTAAGTCAGGAGCACGGAGGCTGACTGTAATGATCTTCTCATTAGAATCGAGACTGTCTCCATCCCATGCAGCGCTCTCATCATGATCGCCGCCATCTTCCATACCGCCCATCATTGAAACAACCTTTAGTCCAAGACTTCGAGTTAGAAGTTGTGCACCAGGATCGATTGAAACGATAGCGACCATTGTGTAGGTTTCGTAAGGAGTCATCTCAGGAAGTCGCCATTCATTGATGTCTTCAAGATAGACGCAACTGTCTTCTGGGAACGAACTTGCTGTCGATTGTGTAACAACACATTCCTCCTCACTTTCCAAATCAAGTCCTACTTGTCGTAGAATCTTCCAAGATACGCTCCATCCATCAAGAGTTCCCATTCCTGGAGTTTCAGTCCATACAAGGTCTGAACCTGTTCGGGTCGAAGTGTGGTTATCCAGTGTTGGAACATCAGGTACGTTTCCTGCATTAGTGATGTTAACAACAAATCGAACAATGCGACCTGGTGCTGTGGTTTTAACATCATTCTCAACGGTTGGATCCATAGAGATTTGCAAATCGTAGAATTCGTTAACTGTTACTTGTAATGTCGTAACATCACGCAGTCTTGTCATGCGGCCAGAAGCGTCTGGGTAAGATTGCTCAGAGTATGTATTGAACACAACAGTGTAGTCGCCCGCAGGTACTTGTTGAGGGATGTTCATGAGAACATCAAACATTTGTTCAGAACCTACATCGAGTTCAGCAAGTGAATTTCGTGGAACCTCGATGTCCCAAATTACATCGACACCAGCGGAGTCTGTGACACGAGCTAATGTGTAATCGAATCGATCAGGACCGTTTCCTTCGTTCAAGACTGTTGTTGGTAATGTAAGTGATTCTCCGGGGTTGACTGTAAGATCTGTATTTTCTCCCAAATCGATGCTTGTGTCAAGTTTGTAGACGTGATTGATATCGACTTGAAGAATCTTTGAGGCAGAAATCTTGGGGTATCCCTTCAGATTTGCCTTGAGAGTTACTGCCTTTCCTAAACCTGCGATTGAATCGTCAGGTGCACATATCTTGACCTTGACTTCGTGGGTTCTCGATTCATCACCGTTGAGAATAATCCAAGACCGCGAGACGCCGTCTGGATTGAGAGGTAATCCTGTTGGGAAGATGACATCAACAGTCCAATTATCTTCGCTTTCTGTAGTACCTGGTGTCGAGAATACGAGATCGCCTGAATCGAAATTCTTGGTAACGTCTATCTCGAATGTATGACAATTCGGTTCTAATGCAGAAGGCATGTACGGAGCAGGTGTGACTCGAGCGGATTGATCGCTGATGTTCATCATGATGTTATTAGAAGAGCGAATTGATACAAAGACACCTAATTCAAGAATATCATACGTACCTTTCTCCACGGACTTGATTGGTTCTCCAGCTGACCATCCCTTGAGTAATATTACGAATGCTCCTGGATCTTCAGAAGTTGGAACACTGATTTCAAGGTTCTTCGTTACAGTCTGCTGAGGATCGAGTTGTACGCTCATTGGGAAATTTACATCCCATGCAAATGGTAAGAGCCATTCTTGCCTTCCTTCAAGAGTTTGAGGGTCCCAGAAGAGGAATGTGTCCGCTACGTTACCAGTATTCGTAATGGTAATCGAGAAGATGGCTGTCTGGCCTTGCTCTACATCGGCAACGCTGTGCGAAGCGTCGAGATCAATTCCATGGACAACGTCCATGAGTGTTAAGGTAGTAATCTCGGAACGGATTGCTGGATCTTTGTAGGATTTAGCATCAACTCGTATTTCGGCTAATTCATCACCATTTGCTTGATAAATTGATGGCGCACGCACTCTGAGATAGAATCGGATTGACTCTCCTCCTTCTAAGAAAATTGCAGTGTCTGGGAATATTGCAGTGTGGTTTTCGGCAAAGAATAACGTGGCCGTCCAGTTACTAGGGACTCCTGTAATGTTGAGTCCGTATGTATCTGCAACCAAATCCTTCGGACCCGGTGTTGAGTTATTCATTGATAGATTGTACAAGGTTTGTTCACCTGGTTCAATGACGTGATAGAAGGTTTCTCCTTCTTCGAACTCTACATCAACTTGTCCTGTAAGGACGTGGGAATAACAGATTGTAAATCGATTGTTGTTCGCTTCATCGTTGCACTTATTAGTATCAGACCACGCAACATGAGCCCCACTTCCAAGATCATTTGAGAATGCAGGGGGCATTCCTATACTCGGTTTATATCCTGAGTTAGGACCGAGTTTATTCGAAGACCATTTCGTAATTGGAACGATTTCCCACGGATCGAGAGCAATAAGCCCGTCGCCTTCCATGTTGGTATAGTTAAGACGGACATACTGAATTTCTTCACCGGCAGAGGTGTTGCCTGAATCAACCCAAGCAATGTGGATTTGATTTTGGTCATCGGTCAACAATGAAGGGAATACAGAATTTCCTCCCCACGGAGCGTTTTGCGGGAGACCTGCATAAGTTTCAACGTTAGAAATTGGGGTGTCGTCAATCTTCTTGATTGCATAGGTGGATAATCCATCATCGCGACCGTCAAATTCACCGGCACCTTGTAGGCGGAGTTTTGTATAATATACTTCGTAATTTACGTCCTTTTCAAATCCGTAATCACGGCCATCCATCCACGCAATGTGCGTGTTTCCTTCCATGTCCACGCCAATGGATGGGTGGAATGAGTAAGCGTCATCGATTGTTACACGGGTATCATTTACAACAACAAGGTGTCCTTCAGATCCTTTACCTGTGTCTTCAATGTAGTTTCCATTCATTGCGACTGTTCCGGAAACTCCAGGGGTCCAACTTGGGTCATTGTCCATCTTACCATATGGGTCGAGTACCGACATGTAGATTTCACGAGAGTTGTTTGTAGAAATGTAAACCATAGCTTCAACGAGGAGAGCCATTGAACTTGCACCACCAGTTCCTGATGGGAACTCGTAAACTTGTCCGCCAGCGCTTGTTGAACGGATTGTACTTGCCGGGCAGTTTCGAGTTGCTGTGCTTTGGATACCATTCGGGCATTGTGATAAATCCTTGAAGTGAGATTGTACTCCAGTTGCTCCACCGTATGTTTGACCGTACATGCCTACTGGGACGACACCAGCAATAACGCAGTTATCGTGTGCTTCTTCGATTGAAGTAGTGTCATCTGCTTGTTGTGCTGGATCTCCGTCCTTTGGACCTTCATCAGAAATTGGAATTGCAATCTTTGTAGCATTTGGATTCCACTTGTGATCGTCTTGTGTTGGAGGGTTTCCTGGAACGTTTCCTTGAGCATCTTTCCATGAAAGACAAGCCCAGTTCGTACCTGGGCCCCAGTCTTCGCCAGAATATCCTGAGTAGGTGTTTCCATTGTATACTGTACCAGGGAGTTTCCTGATTCCACCTGAGTCATCACCAGGCTGAATACCAAGAGCTGTTGAACGTGGTCCTGCATTCTTGTTGTGGGTTGCACAGTTGCCGCTGCTTGCAGCACCTGGAAGAGAGTTGCCGAGTCCATAAATGGTCTCATAAACAGTCATGTTTCCTTCTTCAAGCATAGGTTTCAAACCTTGGAAGTACCCGCCTGCGGCGAATTGACCACCATAGATAACAGTACAGACATCAGCCCATTCGGAGTACATTGAACCGGAAGTATCGACAATGAAAACGAGTTCGACCTTTCCTCCACGAGTATCGTCCCAAGCAATCTGAACAAGATCGTTGGAGTCAACAACAATGTCAGGGTGGCCTTTGTGGCCAATGACAGGAGTCAAGAGAGTATCTTCGAAGAGGGTGAGAACGCTACCTGCTGTGAATTCAGGTTGGATCATGGTGTAGTAGATTTGCGGTTGATTGAAGAACATCTGAAGTTCATCATAGGAATCTTGCCAAGCGATGTGCAAGTTGCCTTTACTATCGACATCGATCGATGGCCAATCTCTGTCCTGAGCGCGCATGGAAAGAATTGTGTCGTCAATTTGAGAGATGCTGCTGTCTTCAACAGCCATACCATCCAAAGGGGCGAGATAAGGATTCAGAGAAGTATACATGATTTTGTATTGGCCCGATTTATCAGCCCAAACGATATGGATTCGGTCAGTGTCATCGATGACCATGTCTGGATGCCATACTTTGTGGAGACCGGGGTTTGTGATTTGAGTAGCGTCAATAAGCGTCTCTCCACGAGGTGATAGCATGGAGTAATACAGGTGCTGGTTGTTCCGTGTCCAAACAACGTGAACGTTGCCTTCGCTGTCCGAAGCAACGGTTGTTTGAGCGTCAGATGCTGTTCCGCCATCTACGATACGTACCGCTTCTGTGATGACTACTTGTGAGGCTTCTGCTTCTTCTGTTCCTATGATTAATCCGGAAAATGCTGAAAGTAGCATTAAACTGACGAGAGTAAATGATTTGGTTGTTTGACGCATAGTATCACCTGTGGTACACTGAACCATACAAGTCCAGTACTTAACCGCGCCCCCCGGGCGTCAGTTTATTGAGAGGGGAAATCGCTCTCAGGCCCACTCTTCTGGGTCTAAACCTGTGCCAAATGGCATGGTATCATTGAACTCGATTTTTGCGGGTTCATCTATCTTTATTGAACTCGTCTTTTTCTCTTGATTTAACCAGTCATCAACCGGCCCTGGCTCACCTTTACCGGGCCCATATGCGAATTTTATTTCATGGATCATGCTAAGTTTAGCTAGCCATAGCCTTCGTAGAGAGTGCATTAGCGTGTTTTTATTCAATCCATCATTCCAAATTGGCAGACTAACATTGAACGCCTGAAGAGGACCAGGTTTTTCTTTACCATCGTGCCCCATGTGGATTCCCCAATCAAGTTCTGCCTTCATCAATGTTAAACGGCATTCATGCACCCATTCACTCCACACTTCTTGCTCTTCGGTCATGTGTTCTTTCATCTGTTCTTGTTGGCCGAGATCTACTCTCGTCATGCTCGATACGAAAACCAAATCTCGTCCCTTCGGTACGACAACTGCGAACATGTGCCCTTGTGGGCCGGGAGGGTATTTGATGAGGAAATGAGCCTCGGCTCGCGGATCGTTTTTATCACGAATCTCGAGACGTTCGCTGGCAAGCCATTTGCGAATATTGTTGATGTGTTCCGTATCCACCATGTCTATCCCTCGCGGTCGATGAATTTGAACTCAACGCTTCTCGCTAACAAGATTTTCACGCAAGTTTGTGAGTTTATGTTGGAGTTCGTTCTTGTATGCGCTTGGTGTTGTGAGGCGCCTAAATGCCTTCTTTGTGTCAACATAGGAATCCCACCAGAATCCAAAGAGACGACCTGTTAACCAATATGTGGGGAATGAACAAACGTATACTGTTAGGATTGCAATTGTAACCATGAAAGAAGACTCACCAAACATCTGTGTCCAATTAAACGAAAGAATGGTTTCAATCTCGGCCTCAAACCACCACAGTGTTCCTACAGTGAAAATAGATATGAAAGGCCACATCAGAACGGAGCCAAACATCGCTGCCAAAAATTGGTATGTTGTTCTGGCATCAACCCCTTCATCGGTCCTGTCGCCTAAGAATCGGCCGAGCGACATCTGGAGTGATAACGATACAAGGAAAACTGGGAGCAGTGCTGCCATAATTACCGTCCGAATGGATGCATCTACGAGGCGAAGTGGGTTGCCTCTTCTCAGCCCGGTCGCATTCTTATTCAAATCACGTCCATCAAGGTTTCTTTCCTCGAGTTTTTTGTGAATCTCCACTCCCAAATCTAGAGTCCGGTGGGCGATTTTAACAGGTTTGGAATCAACATGTTCGAGTTCTGTTTGATATGTATCTCGGACCGCGCGAGCTGCGAGGACTTCTTCTCGCCAAGTTTGAAGTGGTTTGTTTTCCATTCGAGATTGGACCTGAGCAATCAGGTGCATTCCGCCGTGCTCATCCCATGAAGAAACGTTTGGAGTCAACGGCTGCAGGTGTGGGCGAAGGTTATCTCGTAGTGAACGAACAAGTTCTTGTGGAGGTTCAACCCATTGTCGCTCTTTTACAGCTTCAATCAGATCTTCTGGAATCTTATCTTCTGGGAGATAATGCGGGTCACCGAATTCGACCCACATATCTGTCCTGTAATGGTGTCGAACACGAAAATGTAATCCCACTGGTTGGAGAACAGGACACTTATCCCCACTAGCCTTAGCGATGGCTGCAGCTGCAAGAACAGTCCTCATCGGTCCCGTTCTGAATCGAAGCATGTGCGAGAGGTCGTGGCTTGTTCCTTCGGGGAAGAGTACACAAGCAAATCCACTCGAAATTCCAGTTGCAAGGGTGAGTAACGAACGACCGTTTAGATTCGTAGCTTCTTCTTCTGAACAACCTCCTCGGAGTAATTCTGCTTTTCGTACAACTGGCTGCACCGCTAGCCTTCGAGTCCAAAAAGAGAGTACTGGACGTGTAACGAGATCGTGGCGACCACCCATTACGAATTCCTTTGGATGCGCCAACATGATTCCAAGTGGATCAATTAGCCCATTTGTGTGCCATGAAGTGCAAAGTGACCCTCTATCAGTGGGAATCTTTTCCATTCCTGTGCATTCAATGGTTCGAAACTGATTTGCTGCTGTTCTACGGCAGAAGAAGAATGCTAATTTCGTCCAGAAAAAAGATCCAGGTGTTGATTTATCGTACGATGGCATTGGGGTGTTCAATAATTTCTCCATTTTCATATTACCAGACGATTTGGAAAGGACTGGTAAAGCCTCGCCCCGATGATCTACTGCCCCATCCCAGTCTGCAACTCCTTTGGCCATTCATTCCCCCTCCATTTGCAGTTCTAAAGCCAAGACTCTTAGTTTCTCATGGTCGATTTCATGACTTGGCCCTGGCCACATTGCGGCTAATGTCTTACCAGAATCGTTTTCTGTTCTAGGAAGAACATGAATGTGAACATGTGCCACTTCTTGACCTGCGAGAGGGCCGTCGTGTACAACGACTGTGAAATCGATCGTGGAGAATCTTTTGGTAAGAAGGCGCTGTACTTCTACAACTCCTTCCATTAGATTGGAACGTTCGAGCGGTGACAAATCCCCAATCCTTGACACTGCCGTGGTTGGAATTACTAGTGTGTGGCCTTCTCTTCTTGGAAAGATATCAAGAAAAGCATACCACCCTTCTCCTGAACCAACTTTGTGTGAAGGGATATCACCAGACAATATGTGTTCAAACAATGATTTGTCGGCCATAGAACGACCAATCGCCCATTACAGATAATTAAACCGCAGATGTGGGATTGAGAATCCAATTTCCTGATGGTCCTTTTCTCAGTGCGAGTGTTCCTGTCGAGCCATTATTGAAAACAAGATTGTGATGGAGTTGTTCGGAATCCTCATCTGAGTAATCTGAGCGTTGGTGAAGTCCACGTGATTCTGTTCTCAACTCAGAACTTCTTACGCTGGCAAGGCCCAATCGAATAGCAGCCTGTGCTCGAAGTGTCTCAAGGAGATTCTGATTTGCTACGAGTGATGTTTCATCGCAATGAAGTTGCTCACCACGGATCGAGAGTTGGTTGAGAGATTCTGCAGCAGAAGCAAGGATGGCTGCATCAACTGCAGGCGTCTGAGTTGATGTCAATATCTCACAAAGACGTTGAACAACGGGTTTGAGTCGTTGAACTGGCCCTTCTGATTCAACACCAAGCATACTCAATTCTGCTGTTGCGATGTTAAGTGAGTCTTCAAGAGTTGAAGCGCCAGTGAATTTTCGTTTTTTGATCCATTCCGAAGCGTGCAGCCCTGCTGATTCGCCAGTGCAAATCGCTTCCAGCAAACGGTTACCTGCTAAGACATCAGCTCCGTGGAGGCCGCTTGAAGATGCATCTCCAGCAGCATACACTCCTGTGAACCATCGTGCCCATGATTGTAGGACTACTCTGCCGTTTTCATCGGTTGAAAGTCCGCCTAAAGTGTGATTTGGGCGAGGAGCAACTTCGATTGTTTGGCGGTGCATGTCGACACCGAGTCGCTGGTTGATTTGATCAAAGGTCATTGCCCACCATCCGGCATATTCGCCAAGTTCTCGAGCATCGAGAACGACCATGCCTGCTTCGTGCATTTTCGAACAAATTTCAGAAGTCATCGTGGATGCTGTTATGTCAATAGCTGTCCCAGAAGGGGTGTGGAGTGTTGCGCCGTCGGAAAGAATTGATTGGGGAATGATCATGTTTGTACCAACCACGCCAAGTGGCGCATGTGCTACGAATTCCATGTTTCTCAATGGAGCCCCTGCTCGATAAGCCATATCCATTCCAAGCGATGTGGAACCTGTCGTGAATGCGCCTTCAAATCCACCATCTGCAATAATCAACGCTTTGCATTGTACCGTTAGGACTCGTCCGTTGATCATGTCAAGAGTTGTAATTCCATTGATTGAATAATTCGTATGGACGAGTTCGAGAGGAACTTGGTCGCCTCTTCGTGTTACGCCATGCTTCATACATTGCTCTTCGAGGACTTGTTGACATTCTCGAATTGTTGCGTCTCCTGCATTGCAAAGTCTTGGTTTGCTGTGACCTGCTCCAGGATAGCCCTTTACGATTCCTTTTGCATCTCTGCGGAAATTGACTCCACGTCGTTCAAGGAGATCGACGGTACGGAGTGCATCAGTGGTATACTGGGCTACGATGTCTTGGTCTGAGAGAAAGTTCCCTGCACGAATTGTATCTTCTCGATGTCCGCGGTTGCTTTCTTCTTGAATGTGGCACGAAATCCCATTCATAGCGACATTGCCGCCATCGCCAAGGCCTGTCGAACTCATCATCAGGACGTTAGCGCCGCCCTTTGCAGCTTCTGCAGCTGCTGTTAGAGCGGCAGGTCCGTCACCTAGTACTACGATGTCCCATGCTTCCATATTAGACCCCCAATATTTGAGGGGAAGTGAAGCCCTGCCATAAGGAAAGCGCTTGGTCAACCAGAAATTGACTCGGCTCGGCCCTCTGGTATCGGGCGGTCAGAAAACCTTCGTGCAACCAGAAGTTTACGAATTCTATCCGCTCGTTGATGGCTTTCTCTGGGCGTAACAACGGTACTGACTATCCGTGAACCAAGTACGGTTTCATTATCGTCCCTGAGCGTTACTTGCACTTGTGCATCTCCTTTGAATTGCCTATCCCAAGCAACGTTTATCCAGAGAACAACCGTTCGTTCGAGATAACGTGGTAGCCAATCGAGAACATCGTCATCAGAAGGATGGGTTAATTCAACAGATTTTGTCGGGGGCGGGCAGGGCATTAGTTCGAATCTGTGATTAATCGATTCTGGCTTTCCGCCGGGTACTTGGACTTCCACACGAGCAGGAGTAGATTCGAATGTTTGATTGTTGAGGGCGATAAACAGGCTTCCTGAACCGTCAAAGCACATCGTATCCAGCGAAATGTCCATTCTCCAAGGAGATAAAAGAATTTCAGGAGACCCTGTGAGGAGGTCGTTTTGCAATCGCTCGAATAAACGGAAAGCCCCTGGTTGCCATGCTCGTGCATGCTCAAGGGATCGTTGAATGGATCTCCAATTGAAGAATGCGTCTTCTTGGAGAAGAGTGCGATCAATTGCCTCAGGTGGCATGAAGTCGCGCAACGATTCGATGACATCGGTTGTCGATACAACATCTGTTGCATGAAGGTGCAGAAGGAATAACAATCGCTCTCGTGCTTGAATTGAATCTGTTCCCGGCAAAATGCTTGAAGTAAACTTCTCTTCCCACGAGCTCCATTCAATTTGTGAATCGGGATCTAGATGTGCAAACAGGAGTTCTCCTAACGGAGATCCAAGTTGCGTTGGGTGATGTGTTGGTGCATAATGAATCAAAAGTGGCATCGAATCCGCTTGAAGACGAACATAAAATGTTGTCAATATTGAGTGGATACTTAGCCCTATTCCAGAAGTCATGGATACAAGAAGAAGGAGATTCCAAGCCACAGTTCTTGGCGTTATCAGCGTTGAAAGGCAGAGTAGGGTAAGGGAGGTTGTCGCTAGAAAAGCGCTGATGTTGTTTTGACGTCGCCCGTCTCGCAGTCCTTCCAAAATGCGATCCATCCCCGGTTGAGCGCGTAGGGTATGCCTTCTACCATCTCCTATTTCGCCTTGTTCGCGAAGAGATATTTTCGCTTCCACAGCAGACCATGTGGCTTCGCTTCCTGCTATTGGAGGTCCAAATGCTGCGAGAAGAGGAATCAGCCATATCAAAAGGACAATCAGTGGGTTTGAGGGTAACAAAGACGGATTGATCACGAACAGAAGGGATGTGCCTGCTATGCTGAAGCCGATGATGTTTCTAAAAAATAAGAAGAATGGATTGATGGCGATTTTACCGCTCTTCATTCTCAGAAGTTCACTCTTCTCCCAAGCCTCTCTTGTTCGAGCCAAGGGATCTTCGCTGCGCGAGAATCCGTGCCCATACGGGTCTGGGAGGGATTTGAGAGTACGCCTTGTTCGGGCGATGATGGATTCGTCCTCTGGTTCCATCTCGCTCGGTTGTTGTGAGAGAAACGCCACATATGTGTGCTTCGCTTCATTGGAACTGAATTAGAAGTTTTGGCGGGCGCGGCAGGATTCGAACCCGCGATCTTCGGCTTAGGAGGCCGATGCATTATCCAGCTGTGCTACACGCCCATCAGTGCCAAACCGCCTCCTGTCAAGGAGATTACGCTGGGTTGATGTTGGCAATATCAAACAACATATGCTCAATTTGAATGCGGCCTTGAGAGGATCTTCGGAGCCTCATATCGCAACCGGCAATTGCTTGCAGGGCTGCAGTGAGGGTCGATTCTTCCAAATTTAATCGGCCGCTTGTCAACACCTGGTGTGCTTGTTCAACGACATCTTCTGCCTCAAGACTTTGTGAAGTAATAATTTTGTCATAAACTCCCATCGCACCTTTGAGTTGTCGTACATTCTTCACTCCTTCTTTGACCCATCTCCAATCAATAACGCGGCCGCGTAGTGCTTCTTCTAGCATGATTTGGACGTCGCTCGTTGATGTTGCTTTGAGGAGTTTCTGCAGATTTGTTCGATCATCCAGGAGCTTCCGAAGAGAAAGCATTTCAGTTGTAAAAATGGCTTTCCTTAGATTGCCTTCGCTAACGTGAGCGATGTCGCCTAATATTCCTCTTGTCGTTTCAACACCAGCGCGCTTGCATATTTCTTCGAGGCGGGTTTCGATTGTCTTCCGAGGAATTGCAGAGAGGCGGATGTGTTGCGTTCGACTACGTAACGCATCAATAAGTCGAGAAGGTGTTTGAGCAGTGAAAATGAAGCGGGATGTTTGGCTGGTTGATTCCATCATTCGACGAAGAAGAGGTTGCCTTTTGTGTCCAAGATAATCTGCATCTTCGATGACAATAATTCTTGAG
>Ga0181379_1000636_pt1 | contig 17096 bp, 25 predicted proteins | sample 2SPOviralmetaG_FD_130115 | JGI IMG/M metagenome (GOLD analysis project Ga0181379, IMG submission 130115) | Marine viral communities from the oligotrophic San Pedro Time Series (SPOT) site, San Pedro Channel, CA, USA - 2 SPOT_SRF_2009-07-10 | ecosystem: Environmental > Aquatic > Marine > Strait... | reverse complement strand
TGTGACAATCGGAAACGACGTTAGCATCAGCATAGTAGAAAGTAGCCACTGTCCAGAACGGGCAGTGGCTACCCACTATAATGATAACAATAACAAACAAGGCAGGATATACACTTGTGAGTTATATAGTGTATTTTATAAACTATATGTCAAATAAAAATCAATTTTATATACTTTTGGTGAGTAGCCAAAAACTAAACAAGAACAATAACAACATAAACCAATATATATTATGGCAAGTGTAACAATTCGTTACGGTATGACAAACTCTGTCACCCGTGATTTCGACAATGAAACTACTGTTTCTGAGATAATCAGCGACAATGGTATTCGCGCAGCTTTGTCTGCTCCCGAGAATATTCGTGCTGTTTCTGGTGGTCGTACACTAGAAGGACATGAATACGCAACCTCGTTTACAAGTATTACCTTGGAGCAACAAGCTTCAAGCAAGGCTTAGTCCTTCCTATGAGCGTCCTGAGTATGACGAAACATAAAACTGCTCTTTTTTATTATGTCAGAAAAATATCTAGATCAAGAATTTATTTTACGCAGCGACGGTAAATTCTACAAACGCACTACTGTAATATCTCCTGTGCAAAACGCAGACCAGATGTTATCCGCTGTCAAGGATGACGGTATACCAGTCGTATATCCTTTTAATCAACTATTAAATCTACCCGCCATAGGTAAATCTTTTAATGTACAAAGTATGTTGTACAGCAATCAAACAAATCATGTATATACAATTACTGAATTAAACGAGTTTCCATTTCCTGAATCATGGCTAGCTAAACCAGACGATGGTGATCACTACAATCTTGGTGTTAATAATACTGATCGAGATTACACAGGTCCTAGATCATTAATTTGGAATCCAACTGTAGACAACTTAAAACTGTATCTTTTAGTTTCAATTAACTTCAAAGAATACAGCATTTGTAATCCAATATTATTTGTTGTAGATCAAACTAAAACACCGTATGTTCCAAACATTCCTAATGTATATGACGACGGTCGTATATGCACTGGTGATGATTACAAAAAAGAGTTTCGTAACAAAGACGAAGCAATGTTAATACATGCAGAAAACATGTATAATATGTACCGCACACCGTGCAACAACGACCTAAGAAATCACGCAGTAGAAAAACAATATATTAAATTCACAGGAGATGGTTCAACTATTCCTACACTAGAAACTCCTGGTATAATATCTGATAATGATTTCAGATTCTATATAAAGTGCACAAACTCAAAAGTTATTGACTTCCTTAAAAATGTCTAATCTATACAAATCAATATCAACTCAATATGTTGTTTCAGAAAATTGTCACTCTTGGTTTCAAGATGCATCTAATCAAAATATAAACAGACAATATTATCACGGGTTTGCGTCAAATCTTCAAAGCCAAGCTGAACAAGAATTTGATACATACCCTGTAGAAAATCCACTCAACGCAGAAGACACACGCATACTGTTTAAAATACTAAATAAATCGTATGCAGATTCTGGTCGTAAGCGTGGTGCAATCCTTCGGTACATTAAAGCTTACCGTGAACTCAAGCCAGATCAAATTGGTACTCGGCTTTACAATCAACTAAATCAATATGAAACCTAAACTAAATGCAGTAATTATCGGAGCAGGCGGTGTCACAAGTTATATGTTACCAGCTTTGCGTAGCAGTTTTGACACACACCTCACTATTATAGACGGAGATATACTTGAGAAGAAAAATCTCGACCGTCAACTATTCAGAAACAATATGGTGGGTCAATACAAATGTGTTGCTCTTATGAAACAATATCACTTTAAGAAAAGTGAAGGTCAGGCAATCAGATCATATTTTGATCTAGCTATGCTTGACACAGAATACAAGTTTTGGTTCTCACAAGCAGATGTTATTATCTGTGCTGTAGATAATCATCCTGCGCGTAAAGCAGCTATTGATGCAGCTAAGCTGCTTAACACTCCTATTGTTATATGTGCAAACGAATACCACACAAGTCAAGCATTGTTCTATGATCCAAATCTTGCTAATCACCTTGGACTAACAATGTTTGATCCTATTATTCGATACCCTGAAATTAGCACTGATCAATCAGGTAGTCCAATTAGCTGCCAAGGAATTGCATTAGAATCTACACCGCAACTAGCAACAGCTAATCAAGTAGCTGGTGCTTTTGGTAACTTTTTATTATGGTCTTGGTTTGGTATGCCTAAATGCAAAGATGAAAATCTAAAATACATGCCAATCGAATTCCAATCAACATTCTCTAGAATGCAAACTACAACTATCGATGACCTCCAAAAACTTAATAAAAAAGCCAGTTAGTGTTTACCACGACGGTGCTATCTACCAACCTGTAGAAACATCTTTGTGCACAACTTACACTAAACTTCAAGATATTAAAGAAGTAGAAGAACTTACACCAACATGGAATGGTAAAAAAATACCAATAGCCTTGTGGAAAGAAATACTTGCATTCATGAAACATTCGTACGATGTACTTTCTTCCGAAACCCTGGTGTATTTGTTTTATGATGAAAACAAACAACAACCTTGGTCGTATTGGGTTCCACCACAAGAAACAGCAGGTATGACTGTTAAGTCTTTACCAGATCATCCTGATTATATTGAACAGCGTGCTTTGTATCCAGATACTATGTTTGGTACAGTGCACCATCACTGTTCTACTTCTGCATTTCAATCTGGCACAGATGAAGCAGACGAAGTTAATCGAGAAGGTATGCACTTTACTGTTGGTAAGCTTAACAACACCGAAATAGTTGATGTTCACTTTCGTATTACACTGGGCGGAGCACACGCTGAATTAGATGCGCAAACTTACATTAAAATGGAAGAGTCTCCATTTAAACGAACTTGCCGTGTTCCTGAAAAAATACAAAACCAAGCTAGACAAGAGCTGCACAAACTAGATATTACTACGCTGCCTGATACTAAACATTATAATTTTACAAAACATATGGATAATGTTAGTAAAAAGACTTTTACACCTGTTACATATAATTACAACCAACGTTCACTTGGTTGGGACTTTGACTCAGCACCCGAAAAAAAAATCGACGACGAGGGTTTGTTAGATGATACACAAATACTTGCTGAGACTTTTATAGACTCAGTACTTACTGATTGGCATTTTGAAGAAATACTACAATCATATTATCAATATACTAACAATTCAGTTAAAGTTACTGATCTTATGCACGCTCAACTTGATGAAGAAGATGTTCGTGTTGACCTAGTAACAATGTTTAACGATATAAAATATACAAACTCGCAAAATTATGCAGAAACTCATACATCAATTCAAATGTTTCTTGAAGAACAAAGTAACTTAGGGGTTGCATATACAACAAAAGAACTTATCAATGGACTTAACACTATCAAATATGACCAAGGAACAGGAGTTCAACAAATGGATAAGGAGAATGTTTTATGAACAATCTAATCATAAAGTGTGCTGTCAGCGCATCGAAACTACTACGGGGAATGGAATACCTGATTTCTTGGTCGTCTTACCATTCGGAATCTATCTTATTGAGAGCAAGTTTGAGACTACAAAAATACGCCCTGAACAAGCAGCGTTCCATATCAGAACGAATTCGATTGCGAAAGATGATGTCCACCGTTGTATTACACTCTCAGCATACCCAAAAAGTAAGAGACTAATAGCTACAACTTACAGTGCATATTCTATATCTGAAGATGGCATTGTACCTGCAAGAACAACAACATTTACTCTTGATTCCAAGGGATTTAAACAATTCTATTTAACACTTTCCGACAAGCCAGTATGGCAAGATTCCGAAACTAAGCGACTCTGCACGGCTTAGAAACCAACTTGTGCAGACTAGGCGACATCGTAACCATCATTGAGATCACTTACACAGTCTATCCTAGATAACTGGTTAACATAACAGTTAGCCAGCCAATTTACTATGTCAGATATAAGCGCATTATTAGATCTAATCGACACAAAAACCAATCAAATATTGGCTGGTGATCCATACCTTGAACACAAACAAATAGCAAAATGGGCAAAAAAAAATGGACTTATCAGACCCTTAACTGATAACGAAATACAAACTCGTATGAATAATAAAACTTATAAAAAAGTAAATAAAATTATACATGCTAATTTACGCAAACAAAAAGAAAAATGAATTATATATCAATTATTCTTGCAATTCTTGTAATAGAAAGTGGTGGTAATGATTTAGCTGTTGGAGACAATGGCATGTCATTAGGGTGTTTACAACTTACTGAAGCATATGTACAAGACGCATCTGAACATGCTAATATAGACTGGGTACATAATGATGCTTTTAACAGACAAAAAAGTATAGATATTTTTATTGCGTATATGTCACGATATGCAACACCTAAAAGATTAGGCAGACCAGTAACCGTTGAAGATATTGTACGAATACACAACGGGGGACCAAATGGATACAAAAAACAAGCAACAAAAAAATACTGGCGAAAAATTAAAAAACTATTAGATGCAACAAACAGAACTCAACGTAATAACATCTGATGTATTGTGGCGACCTCCAGTTATACTACCACAGTTTGAAAATATAGTAGCAATTGATCTAGAAACTTATGATCCATATTTAAAACAAACAGGACCATCATATAAACGTGGTGCTGGTAAAGTAACAGGAGTTGCTATAGCAGATAGTCACCAACAAATATACTTACCGTTTGATCATTTAAATGGGGACAATCTTGATAAAAATCTGGTTGTTTCTTTCGTTAAGGAAGTAGTTAAAAACAGTAAAGAAATACTGTTTGCTAACGCTGCATACGATCTCGGCTGGCTTGAGTCTCTGGGCATTAAAGTCTCTTGTCCAGTCCGAGACGTTCAGATTGCTGAGGCATTAATTGATGAAGAACAGTTTTCATACAGTCTTAACAACCTGTCTAAGAAATACTTAAACAGAACTAAGTTTGAAGATAAACTTAACGAAGCTGCTAAAGCTTATGGTTACAGCCCTAAAGGTGACATGTGGAAACTACCCGCTAGGTATGTAGGTGAGTATGCTGAGATAGATGCTCGTAATACCTGGGATGTATACCAACATCAAATACCAATACTTAAAGAACAAAACCTTTGGAATATCTGGGAGCTAGAATGTAAACTTACACCTATACTACTGCAGATGACACTTAAAGGTGTCCCTGTAGATATAGATAGAGCTGACCAACTTAATAATAAGTTACTTAAACAAGAAACCAAACTCAAAGAAAAGTTTGGCACGCTAGATATTTGGTCACCTAATCAATTAGGCGAGTATATTACTAAGCTGGGTCTTGTAGTTCCTAAAACAGAAAAAGGTAATTACTCTGTATCTAAGTCATTCCTAGAACATTGTGAACATGAAACAGTAAAACAAATATACGAAACTCGTTGTATCAATCGGCTGCGTAAAGTGTTTATTGAAGATATCATACTCAAAGGTAGTTACAAAGGTCGCATCCACGCAGACTTCAGACAGACTGCATCTGATCAAGGCGGCACACGTTCTGGTCGACTGTCTTCTAGTAACCCAAATCTACAACAAGTTCCTAAACGCAGTGAGATTGGTAAAGCAATTAGAACATTATACATAGCAGAACCAGATACACTTTGGTGCAAAGCAGACTACAGCTCTCAAGAACCAAGACTCCAAGTGCACTACGCACTGCTTGGTCAGTTTGGTAAACCACTGCCCAAAGCAGAACAGGCTAGAGATGCTTTTGCTAGCGGTGAGAAGCTATATACTTTCTTTGAAAAAACCACAGGACTACCATACGACACATGTAAGATGTTGTGTTTAGGTATTAGTTATGGAATGGGTAATAAAAAGATGGCAGAAACATTGGGCATATCAGAAGAGATGTGCAGTTCAACTATGAGAAAGTTTAACGATGAAGCACCATTCTTGAAAATATTATTTGATAGCGTAATGAACAAAGCTAGTCAGCAAGGATACATAAAAACTATACTAGGCAGGCGTGCTCGTTTTGATTTCTGGGTGTCTGACTTTGGGGATAAACCAATCAAAAACAAACGCATAGCCCAAGCTAGATTTAAAAATAACAGAGTGTTCCGTGCATTTACAAGCAAAGGACTAAACAGACTAATACAAGGCAGTGCCGCAGACCAAGCCAAAAAAGCAATGGTCGATGCACACGAAGCTGGCTTTGATCTTAGGCTGCCAGTTCACGATGAAATTAACGCCATGGTTAAAAATAAACAAGAAAGCCTTGACTTAAAATTAATCATGGAGAATGCTATCACACTCAAAGTACCCGTTGTTGCAGATATAGATCTAGGAGCAACGTGGTGTTAGAACTATGGATATACTAAAAACAGCACTAAAAATAACAAGCGAAGACAGACACAAAGACTATGGAGATTGTGATGTTGAATTTAAGAAGACTGCTAAAATGTGGTCTGAGATATTTGAAACAGAAGTAACTTCCACACAAGTAGTGCTTGCAATGATTGCTCTTAAATCTATTAGGCAACTAAACAAAAACAAAAGAGATAACTGGGTTGATATCGCAGGATATGCAAGGCTTGGTGATCTCATAAACAAACAATAACAATGACAGATCCTCTATTAGAAGAATCAGATGTAATACCAATCGCTGAGATTGAAGGCGTATCTACAGAACATGTAGCAGGTGATGACCTCCAAGAAATAACAAGCTTAGGTAAATCACTAAAAGATGTTGATAACGATATCGCAGCAAAAGAAGCAGAAGTTAGTCAACTAAAAATAATACGCAAACAAATTGCTGAAGAGTTGATTCCTGATCTTATGGCTAAAAACGGACTCAAACTAATCCAACTAGATGACGGAGCAAAAATACAAATTAATGACTTTGTAGATGCTCGTATCAAAGACCCCTCTATTGCATTTGATTGGTTGCGAGACACAAACAACGATTCGATTATAAAAAATCAAATCACTATATCTTTAGACAGAGGTGATGACGGCATAGCCGAAGAACTCACTACCAAGCTCAAAGAAGAGTATGGTATTGATGCAGATCGTAAGATTGCTATACATCACTCAACTCTTAAATCTTTCTGTCGTGACGCTCTGGACGACCCAGAGCTGGCAGAATCCTTACCTCGTGAAGCCTTTGGTATTTACCAGGGTCAACGAGCGAAACTAACCTAAAAATAGAAAGAAGAATCATGGCATTCGATATAACAACAGTCGCAGGTCAGGGTACAGAGAACTTGGATTCAGGTTCATCCTTACCCTTCATTCGTATCCTACAGGACTTAAGTCCCCAACTCAAGAAACAAAAAGATGAATACATTGAGGGGGCTGAATCAGGTGATCTATTCTTTGCTAAATCGCAAAGTGTATTAGAGCAACCAGTAGAGATAGTTCCATGCTATACAAAGTCCATCTACACTGAATGGGTTCCCCGTTCAAAAGGTGGCGGTTTTGTAGGCAATCATCCATTAACCGTGGTCAGCAACGCTGCTTACGAAAAAGGTCGGGAACGTCAATACGATGAATGGTTAGGTGAGAACGAACTTAAGTTTACAACTTATTGGTTCGTGCTAATGAAAGTAAATGACTCTTGGGAACAAGCAGTTATTCCTTTCACATCATCACAGCTTCGCGTATCACGCAAGCTCACGCAAGACATCAATCGTTTCAGATACGATGACGCAAGCATTGCTCCGCCCTTGTTTGCACAGAGTTGGAAACTAAAGTCCGTCTTAGAAACTAGCAAGAATGGAGATGACTATTACAACTTTGAATTCGTAGAGCCTACAGCTCTCGACTTTGAAGCTGACGAGTCAATCCTTACGCTAGCATCTGATACATATAAAAATGCATCAGATACTCCTCTTCTACAAACAGAAGACAAACCACAATTAGTAGACTCGGCAGCAATGCCCTACTAAAAATAGGTTGCTCCCATCCTCTTCTATAGTGTGAGGATGGGGGCTTTTATTTTACATGATTCCAATAGCAGACCTGTCTTTTAAATTCCACGAGCTATTCGTGTCTAATCCTAATGTGTATGGTCAAACATCACTTACAGGTAAGACACGAAATCGTGACGGTAAAGCAGATTCAAAATCATTCTTAGTAAAAGAAGCTATTAACCCAACAGTATGGGAATCACACCTTAAAGGTGAACGAATTATTGGCTGCACTCCACTTATCAACGAAGACCAAGTACGCTGGGGCGCACTAGATGTAGATGTATACCAAGATTCTAAAACTCTAGAAAGTATTATCAAACAAGTTCAAGAATCTAAACTACCTTTTGTAGTTTGCAGATCTAAGTCAGGAGGAGCGCATGTATACTTATTTTTCTCTGAAGATATACCTGCCTACAATGTTATTGACAAACTAAAGTCTTTCTCTGCGTTTTTTGGTCAAGGTGCATGTGAGATATACCCCAAGCAACCCAAGATAGGCGATCGCAAAGACAACAGTAAATACGGCAACTGGATTAACATGCCCTACTCTGGTAATCCCACGTTACAGTATGGCTTTGATAAAGAAGGCAATGCACTTAATCCTGAAGAGTTTATTAACTACGCACTAACACAGCAGCTAACCAAAGAAGACTTTGAACAACTATCTGTTCCAACTTCAGGTAAAGATATACTACCTGAAGGTCCTCCGTGCCTTAATTACATATTTCAAAAACGTACACAACACAGCGAGTCTCGCAATGTCACACTATCAAATGTAGCTGTGTATCTAAAAAAAGCACAGCCTACTGATTGGAAACATCGTCTTATGCAGTTCAATCGCAAGTTCTCTGAGCCGCTTGAAGACAGAGAAGTTGAGGCTATTATAAACTCCTACGGTAAAAAAGATTACAAGTATCAATGTTCTAGTCAGCCATTATGTAAATACTGCGACGCTAGTTTGTGCGGACAACGTAAACACGGGATTGGCGGAGAAGAATTTCTACCTAACAATCGCTCTCTTATACAGTTAAAAAGTGAACCACCTTTATGGTTCTTAACTCTAGACGACGCAGAGTTACAGCTTACTACTGAACAGTTTGACAACTTTAACCAGTTTAACCAAAAAGTTATGGAAAAGCTGTTATTTAAATACCCACCTATTAAACAAGAAGACTGGGTTAAACAACAAAACTTATTACTTAAAAACTGCACACAAATTGATATACCATTTGAAATGACTCCGCTTGGTCAATTAGTAGAGTATGTGTCAATGTTTTGTGCAAACGCTAGTGAAGACGCTGATAGAATTAAAAGTGGTCCTGTTAAACGAGGTCAGTTTTACTTATTTAGAATGATTGATCTTAAAGACTATCTTAACCAACAACGTTTCAAAGAACTTCCTGACAACAAAATACTATCTGCAATTAAACAAGTTCTTAAAGCAGATGCAATAACACACTCAATCAAGTCTCCAAAGCTAAATGTGCGGTGCTGGAGAATACATAAAGATAACTTACATATCGACCCAAGCACACCACTTCCAGACTTAAGCATAGATGAGCCATACTAAAATATTCGTAGCAAGTGCAGGAACAGGCAAAACCACTACGTTAATGGATCTTCTGTCTACTTGCTTAGAAGAAACAAAACCAAAAAATATTGCGTTTACAACTTTTACTAAAGCAGGAGCACAAGAAGCTATAGACAGAGCTTTAGTTAAAAACAAGTCTTGCCAGCTAAGAGACTTAGAAGGCTTTAGCACATTACACGCTCTTTGCTATAGACGTATACCTAAGAAACCTATGCTAACAAGAACTGACTACTTTGAATTTGGTCAGCTTATTGGTATACCGATGACAGGAAACATTAGAACTGGTGGTGACAGTCTTATTTTTAATTCTTCATTAGGTAACCAACTATTGTATCTTGATAGTCTAATGCGTAACTTAGATACAACTGCAGAAAATGTTATTCAGTATCAAGTAAACCCTAGAGTTAATATTAAAACCCTTGAAGAGTTTCATACTAACTACAAAACCTACAGAAGCAAAATAAACAAGTATGACTTTACAGACCAATTAGAAACTTTTGTAACTCAAAATGATAACTTTGATTTTGAATATGTTTTTGTTGACGAAGCTCAAGACCTGTCTCCGCTACAATGGAAAGCAATCAACGTTATTACAAAAAATGCTAAAACAATTTACATTGCAGGAGATGACAAACAAAGTATTTACAAGTTTGCTGGCGGTGATCCACAATCACTAATTAATATGAAAGGTGAACGAACCGTGCTAGACACCTCTTACAGACTACCCAAACCAGTGCTAGAGTATTCCGAAAAGATTGCTGATCAAATATCAGAAAAACAAGACTATACTATTAAGAGCGCAGTTGACGAAGGTGTTGTTGAAAACATACACAGTATTACTGAATTAGATGTGAGCAAAGGAACTTGGTTCTTCTTGTGTCGTAACAAAATTTACATGCCATACTTTGAAGACGCACTAATAAAAAAGAAAGCGTTATTTGTATCTGCTAGCGGAGACTCATTATTTAATCAAAAACAAGTAGATTACATATTAATATGGGAACAACTACGCAGAGGGTATAAATTTAAAGCTTCTGTAATAAAAGAATTATATCGAGAGTTTTTGCCTACAGGTCGTGTTATTAAACGAGGTTTCAAAAAACTAATAGATGCTATGCCCGACGATGAAATGTTTAATAAAGATGAATTAGTAGATAATTTTGGACTTTTAACAACAATAAAGTGGAACATGATATTTAAATTACCTGATATTACAAAAGAATTATTGCTTAAAGCAGAAAATGAAGGCAGACTAGAAAACTGCTGCGATATAGAAATAAACACTATACACGGTAGTAAAGGTAGAGAAGCAGATAATGTTGTAGTTTTGCCTGATGTAACAGATATAACATACAAAGCTATGTTAGATGATCCTAATAATGAACATCGTGTATTCTATGTTGCAGCTACTCGTGCAAGAAAAAACTTGTATATACACACACCAATAACAAACAGATTTTATAAACTACCACAAGTATGATATACAAAACAAAACCATTTAAACACCAAGAAGATGCCGTTAAACGTTTTGTAGATGCTCCATACGGAGCTTTATTCTGCGAAATGGGTACAGGTAAAACTAAAATGGTGCTAGACATTCTACAGAACGCAGACGACTTTGTAGATGCTGTAGTAATTGCTCCTAATGGACTGCACCACAACTGGGCAATCAATGAGATACCTACCCATGTCTGTAAAGATGTTTTAGTATACTGTTGGAAAGGACCAATTAAAACTAAAAAAGCTAAACAAGAATTTTTTAGGTTTATGTCTGCCACAGACCAGGCTCGTATGTTGCTTATCAATGTAGAGGCTCTACGAACAGCGTCAGGCTTTGAAACTACACACAAGTTCCTTGAATCGGCTACTCATGAAATACATATGATTGTAGATGAGTCTACTTGTATTAAAAATCCAAAAGCTATTCAAACAAAACGAGTGCTTAAATTAGCTGAGTTAGCTAATTGTAAATGGATTCTTAACGGCACACCAATCACACAAAGTCCGCTAGATTTATTTAGTCAGTGTAGATTTTTACACAAAACTGCATTACCTTACAATACATACACAGCATTTAAGCATGCATTTGCTGTAGAAACTACAATGACAATGGGTAGTCGTTCATTTCGTAAAATTATTGGATATCAGAACTTAGAAGAATTAACTAAATTACTAGAACCATTTAGTCTCCGCATTGAAAAGAAAGATTGCTTAGACCTACCAGATAAAACTTTTACAAAAGTCGCTGTTGAACTAACGCCTGAACAACAACGCATCTATAAAACAATGAAAGAGGATTGCCTCGCATTGTTAGATAGTGGTGAATTGGTTACCACAACCCTAGCCCTGACTAGAATAATTAAGTTGCATCAAATTCTAACAGGCTTTGTAACAGATGATGAAGGCACAGAACACGCCCTTGACAACAACAGAATAGCTTCTCTCTTGCAAATAGCTGAGACTACGAAGCCTTTGGTTGTGTTCTGTGCTTATCGTCACAACACACAAAGTATTTACGAAGCTTTAGCTAAGAAATACGGACAAGAAAAAGTTGTGTGCTTTACTGGCGGGGTGTCTAACAATCATAGAAATTTAGCAGTTAAAAAATTTCAAGACGGAAATGCTGATTTTTTTATTGCTACTTCTGCTGCTGCTAAGGGTTTGACACTACACAGAGCCTCTACAATGGTTTACTACTCTAATAACTACAGTCTAGAAACTAGACTTCAAAGCCAAGATAGAATACATCGTATAGGGCAAAACAATAAATGTACTTACATAGATCTTGTTGTGCCTAACACCATAGATGATGCTATCTTAACAAGACTAAAACAAAAAAAAGAATTATCCAGTATGGTACTAGATGATCTTATTCAAATAATAAAATGACCACACCTGCTACTAATCGACCTCTATTTAATCAATCACACACAACTATTCTAGAACGTGCATTAAACTCTATGACTTTAGCTTGTGAAGCCTTAACTAACGAAAACAAGCAACTAAGAGAGCAGGTAAACAATTTGACTCTTGAAGTAAATAGATTAAAAGAAAGAATAGTACTTAACTCATGAAAAAATCAGAACTAGTAAGACAATACGTTGAGAAGTTCCCAGACCATGGCAATAGAACTATTGCTCTGTTAGTAATTAAAGATAACCCTAATTTGTTTACATCTATAGAGTCAGCTAGATCTTGTGTTCGATATGTTCGAGGTAACAATGGTAAACAAGATCGAGTTAAAAGAAAAAGTAAATCTGAAGTCTTTAAACCTAACGGAAAAGCAGGAGAATATAAGATACCTAAGTCGTTAACCCCTAAGAAACGAATTGTACGCATACCTGATGGTAAAACTTTAATTCTATCAGATATACACCTACCCTACCACGATGTCGAAGCATTAGAGTGTGCACTAGACCACGGACACGACGCTGACAATGTTATACTAAACGGAGATACCGTAGACTTCTACGCTACTAGTCGTTGGGACACTGACCCCAATCATCGTGATTTAGCAGGAGAACTACAAGCCAGCAGACAATTTTTACTGCACTTGCGTGAGCGGTTCCCTACTGCCAATATATACTTTAAAATTGGCAATCACGAAGAACGTTGGGAAAAATATCTGTGGCGTAAAGCTCCTGAGTTATGTGGTGTTCCAGATTTTAAAATGGAAAAGCTTCTTAATTTTGAAGACTTAGACATCCAAGAAATTGGAGGTCGTCAGCTTACTAAAGCAGGAGGTCTCTGGATACTGCACGGACACGAATTTTTTAATACCTTTGACCCAGTAAACTTTGCTCGTACTTTACAAGTAAAAACTGGCGTGTGTACTATTGCAGGACACAAACACAAAAGCAGTCAGCATTCTGTTAAATCAATGGACGGTGACACAATAGCTTGTTGGTCTATGGGTTGTCTGTGTGACCTTGAACCTGATTATATGCCAGTCAACCAATGGAACTTAGGCTTTGCTGAAGTTGTCCACCAAGGTAAAAAGTTTGATGTCAATAATTACCGCATTATTGACGGAGTAGCTCACCGCTAAAGTATCTTAAAAAACTGAAGGTTTGCACTACTTAATGTAATTGTAGAAGCAGCACTGTTGGATAAGTTACCAGCAGAATCAGTTTGTTGCCTGTATCGAATAACAAATTTTAAATTTCTAGTAGCAGTAATATACATTATATTATAATCACTTGAAGTACTATTAAGTATAAAACCTCTCGTTGCAGTTGTATTGTCACTTCTGGCTATATCTACGCATCTTAAAATTCTTGAACTGGTAGTAACTGAAGTTCTTAAACTGCCACTGTGACTAAACAAAGAATCAGTTCCAATTTGAAAACCAGCAAAATATTGGTTTGTTCTACTACTAGAACTTGAATTATCACTTGCTACAGCAATATTTTTAAACGTCATTGAACCATTAACAAGATACAGTCCCTTAGCTATTGTTAAATTTTGTCCTGACCCCCCTATAAAGCTAGGGCTGTTACCTACAGACATAGTAAAATATCCTGTTCCTGCGTTAACCCCACCAATTTGATCACGGTCTATATAATCAGTATTATTAAAAGTTTGCTCTGAGGTTACACCAAAACTAGCCATACTGTTATCGACAGTATTTACTGCAGTAGCAGTAGCACTATTAATAGCTGCTGTAACCGTTTTACTTGTAGGTATTCTATCATCAAGATTAGACAAAGTGTCAGCAAATTTATCTAATGCATCATTTGTAAAAGATTCTGTAGTAATAAGATTATTTACACCACTACCAATATTAGCAATAGCAGCAGCTACACCGCCACTTTCTACTAGCTTTTCACTACCTACTACAGGAAAAGAATCAGGACCGTTTGCGCCACTTACATTGCCCACTACTTTTTGTATAGCAGTGTTAACTTGATCAGTTGTATTTTCTAGTGTAAAACTACTTGGCATAATATTATTAACTTTCTTCTAACGCTGTAATGCGATCTTTTAATATTTGAATTAAAGCAGATTGATCATCTAAAGCTTTTTTTATAGCTCCTGATGTTACAAAGTCTGTGTCTGTATATATAACACCTGCTTCTAAATCATTTACAGGCGACAACAGTTTTGTTATAGCATGATCTACATTTGATGCAGTTTGGCTTAAAGTGTAAGACTCAGGCATTTAACATTTCCATTTGCGAAGAGCTAACGCTTTGCGTGTTGGTCTACCTTTTGAATCTTTCATAGGTCCCTTGACCCCACCCATACGAGCACAAAAAGATTTACGTCGCTTAGAAGCTTTAGAGCCACGTTTAACCTTACCAGTTACAGGGGCTTTTAAGTTAGACCCTGACTTAGCTTTAAAATAACGACGACCAGCAGCAGTTAAACCACCAGTCTTACTTTTGTGCTCTTTACGCATTATTTACGAGCTTTGACTTTTTTCTTACCTTTGCCTTTTGTAGCGGCAACAATTATGTCTCCGCGCGTAACCTTGTTTTTGTCACCGTACATAGCAGCAAGTTTCTTCTTAGCAGGTCTACCTACTTGGTTTCCGTATGTTCCTTTTCCTTGTGGCATAATATAATTAAGTTAGTAGTTATTTGTTTTTCCGTATGGCTTTTACACGACGAGGACTGCCTGCTGGCTGTCCAATTCGTTTCTTTTGTGAAATCCTTGATTGTTTTTCAGACTTTGTCAACTCTCCAGAGGTCTTAGGTGTTTTAGAGCTTACACGCTTAGATGGTCTGCAATATGGAGTACCTCGCTTCTCACCCTTCTGCCTACCACAAGCTTTGCCAGTTCGCACATCTACCCACTTCTCTTTGAACCATCTCTTTAAAGCTGCTCCTTTTGCTGTCTTGCGTACTGCCATTATTTCTTACGAGCTTTAACTTTTTTGCCTCCAGTGCCATAGTTAGACGCACCTTTTTTACGGCATTTAGCAATAGCCCCACTTGCATATGCAGATGGAAATACACGATAACGTGCTTTAACTTTGTAATAACAAGCGTCTTTAGGCATTTTATAAATCTCGTTTTATTTTCATGTAGCTAAATAGTACAAAAAAAGCTACAATCATTGCAATCCATAAGCCTGTGTCGCTTGGCTCTGGTATAGCAACTAAGTCAGTGCTGTAAATTTGTCCTGGTGCTGTTAGTCTTACCTGCATAACTCCTATGGCATCAGGTGTAAATGATGAAAACACAGCAGCATAGGTAGTCTCTCCTGCTAAGGTTATAGTTCCGTTAAATGCTTCACTATGCCTTTCAAAGCCATCAAAAGTACTTATCTGTCCCCCTCCAAAGCCTATGCTAGGACCGTCATTAAATATAAATGGCTGATCAACTATAAAGTTAGCATTTAAATTATCGTATATTAAAAGAGATGTGTCTTGAGTTTCGTCTGTTAGTTCACTTGCGTAGTTATCAAAGATGTACTTCCCACCTACAGTAGTAGTAAATACCATTGGATTATAGTACGTTGCTCCCCCTTCTGGATTAAAATTAGCAACACTATAGGTTTCATCTATTTGTATTTCTAAATCGTAAACTACACTGTTTAACTGTACAGCTCCCCAAGCCACAGAAGCAACAAATAAGGGTGTTAGCAAAAATTTTATTTTTTGAAGATAGATGTACATATTGAAGCAAACTCTTTAAAAGCTTTAGATATTATATTATTTTTAGGTAAAAACATAACCACAATAGACAGTACACCTATGTATGCAAACAACATACCTAATAAATTCTCTTTATAATTCTGTACAATGTAATCTATCATGAGCTAGATCCTTCGGAAGATACCACAGGAAGGTCATCAGGTGTTATAATTGCACTAGATTCGTCGCTGTCAATATCAGAATGAGGCTTGACTTCATCTAATTCCTCAACACCTTCACCGCTTTCCTCTTCTGGCACAGGGTCTGCTAAGTCTTCTGTTTCAGATTCTTCAACATCTTCAATCTCTTCTACAGTATGTTCAGCATCTTCGGCACTTTCTGCACTTTCTTGGTTTTTATCAGCGTTACTAGCACTTTCTTCTTGGGCTTGTGGTTCTTGGCTTTTGGATTCCTCGGCAGGTTGTAAGTCTTGACTTGATTTAGCTGACTCTACTTTAGCTTCTACTCTGGCAACTTCTGCCTTTACTTCAGCTATTTTCTCCTGCATTACTGCTTGCCCCCAAGAATCCAGAGAAGGAAAATCTACTAGTCTATCAAGGATTGGTGGGACATAGAACCTTTGTTCTATAACATCGTTGGCTACACTAGCTACAAATACTTCTGTCTCATCTACTGCTATATTAGTCTGAGTAACGGCTGCTGTGCCAACAGCAACAGTGCCAGCAGTTCCAAGCTGTGCTATCTTATCTACTACAGGAAAGTCTTTAACTCTACCTAGGAGCGTTTTCTTAGCTTGCCTAGCACCGTCTTTAGCCGCCTTGAGAGCCTTCTCAGCGTCTTCCCGACTAGGTCCCTCACTCTTACTCCCCAAGACCTCATTGAGGCTGTCACGGAGCTCAGAGAGCTTTTCTTTAGCATTTTTGTAATCCATT
>Ga0181379_1000632_pt1 | contig 17139 bp, 7 predicted proteins | sample 2SPOviralmetaG_FD_130115 | JGI IMG/M metagenome (GOLD analysis project Ga0181379, IMG submission 130115) | Marine viral communities from the oligotrophic San Pedro Time Series (SPOT) site, San Pedro Channel, CA, USA - 2 SPOT_SRF_2009-07-10 | ecosystem: Environmental > Aquatic > Marine > Strait... | reverse complement strand
AACCATTAGTTTTTTCTTTGCCTAGTAAACATACTAGAAGAAAACCATTATTATGGTTCGATACAGAAGCGGGTTTTCAAAAAGAATTAAGATACGCTACTAATCAACCATCACCATTGGTAGATGAACAAAAGGGTATGGCCACTTTAGGTCGTATAGTTTTTAGAGATGGTGCTTTATCAGTACCTGCAAGAGAGCAATCTTTGCAAAAAATGCTTTCAATTTATCACCCTCTTAAAAATGTTATATATCAAGAACATAACGAGGTTGAAATAGCAAGTGATGACTTAGATTACATGGAGCTTGAAATAGAAGCTTTAACTATAGCTAAAGATTTAGACTTAGATATAGCTGAAGGTATATTAAGAGTAGAGCTTGGAAGTAAAGTCACAAAAATGACATCCAAAGAACTAAAAAGAGATTTACTTTTATTCGCTAAAAGAAATCCAGCTTTATTTATAAGCTTAGCTCAAGATGAAAATGTACAGCTAAGAAACTTTGGTATCAAAGCAGCTGAAGCAAACTTAATTAAATTGTCTCCTGATAATAGACAGTTTACTTGGGCTAGCAACGGTAGAAAATTAATGACAGTGCCATTTGATGAGCACCCATATTCAGCATTAGCTGCGTGGTTTCAAACAGACGAAGGTTTGGAAGTCTTTAGTAATTTAGAAAAAAGATTAAAATAACAATCACTTATAGAGGTAACCATCTCTGTGAGGTGGTTACTTACTATAAAAAAAATAAATATGGCAGTTAGTGTAGACACAGTTTATCAAAGAGTTTTAGCAATAGCTAACAAAGAACAAAGAGGTTATATCACGCCTCAAGAGTTTAACTTGTTTGCTAACCAAGCTCAAATGGATATATTTGAACAATACTTTTATGATTTAGACCAATTTTTAAAAATGCCTGGTAATGATTCAGTTCATGCAGACATGGTAGATATTATTCAAGAAAAAATAGATTTATTTGAAAAATACAGAACAGCTGTAGTTATAGCCGATGGTGGTATAGGTACTTTACCAGATCACTATCGTATGGGAGAATTATATACTAATAAATGTGGTAGTTATGTTGAGATTGAAAAAATAAATCAAAACGAAATACACCATATATTAGCATCACCATTAACAAATCCAACAACAACATACCCTGTTTACGTTAGAAACTCAGGATCAAATGCTGTAAATAGAAAAAGATTAATACAAATTTATCCAACAACAATAGGTGCAAGTGACTCAGTTGTGTGTAACTATATAGCTAGACCTACTAAAGTAGAGTGGGCTTTTACTACTGTTTTAGATGAAGCTCTTTACAATGCTACACTTGCTACAGATTTTGAACTACATGAGTCTGAAGAGTCTGAGTTGGTTATAAAAATATTAGAACTAGCTGGTATAACAATAAAAGATCCTCAGCTTTATCCAATAGCTGCACAAGAGGAAGCACAGAACGTACAACAAGAAAAATAATAGAATATGCCTTTATTCCAAACAACACAGCAACAATATTACGACAATGCAAATCAGTTTACGGTAGATTCTACTATAAACTCGAACAGTTATGTTACATTAATATTTAACCCTCTACCAACTACTGAAGGTGAGTTTGATGTATTTGTTAACGGAGATCAGTTAGGCGCATCTTCATATTCATATGACAACTCAAACGGTAGATTAACATTTATATCAACTGCTAATCCTGCTGTTGGAGCTACCATAATAGTTAAGCAAAGAACATTAACAGAAAGTTTAGGTAACTACGAACACATAACATTAAAAGATATTGTTCAAAATTTTATAATAACATACGTTGGTGAAGATAAACTATTGCCAAAAGCAAGAAGAACAGACGTAATGTTTCACGCTCAAAGAGGTATTCAAGAGTTAAACTATGATACATTAAGATCTGAAAAATCACAAGAGATAGAAATACCACCTTCTCTTAAAATGGCACTACCTCATGATTATGTTAATTATGTTAACTTAAGTTGGAGAGATGGTTCTGGTATTGAACATATAATATATCCTGCTTTAAAAACAGGTAACCCATCAGCAATATTACAAAACAATAATTTTGAGTATATTTTTTCAGATGGAGGTGATTTGCTAGAAACATTTGAATCAGAAACTTGGAAACAATTTAAAGCAACAAGTTCTGGCAATACTACTGACAATCCTAGAGATGACGATCAGTATGATGCTACGTTAGCACAAGGTAGAAGATATGGTTTAACACCATCTATGGCACAAGCAAACGGTGTATACTATATAGATCATGCTAAAGGTTTTATACATTTTAGCTCTGATTTAAATTCTAAAATAATAACATTAAAATACATAAGTGATGGATTAGCTTCTGATCTTGATTCAGTTGTACATAAGTTTGCTGAAGACGCAATATACAAGTACATGATACACGCTATGTTAGCAGCTAGAACATTAGTGCCTGAGTATTTAGTTGCAAGGTTTAAAAAAGAAAAGTTTGCTGCTATAAGAAAAGCAAAGATAAGATTAAGTAATATAAAAGCTGAAGAAATTTCTCAAGTATTAAGAAACAAATCCAAGCAAATAAAACACTAAAATATGCCTAAGATCCAACAACATTTTCGTGCGGGCAAAATGAATAAAGACCTGGACGAAAGATTAGTAGCCAAAGGTGAATATAGAGACGCCTTAAATGTACAGGTATCTAGCTCTGAAGGATCTGACGTAGGTGCTATTCAAAACATATTAGGTAATTCTGCTCATATAAAAAATACATTTAATAAAGATACTGGTGGTTCAACTAATTATAATGCTGGATCTGGTTCATTAGATGTTTTTGGTATACCTAACACATGTAAAACTATAGGATCCATAAAGTATGACAAAACTGAGTGTATATATTATTTTGTAACATCTGATACCTTAGATGCTATTATTGAATATAATCAATCAACGGATGTTGTTTCACCTGTTTTAGTAGATAAAAACAACGTGTTAAATTTTAGTAAAGACAAGTTAATAACTGGTATAAATATTATAGAAGGTTTATTATTTTTTACTGATGACAACAGTGAGCCAAAAGGTATAGATATAAAAAGATTTAGAGAAGCATCAATAGCTTCAACTGGTGGTTTCTCAAACCACACAGAGGTATATGGTAGAGATTTTATAGAACACGATATTACAGTTATTAAAAAATCACCAAACACAGCACCTTTAATAACAAAAAGTGATTCTGCTAGAGAAGGTGTTGGTACTGGTATAAGTCCATTAACTACATCAAAAAAATTTACAAGAGATATTGCAAACACAAACCCTGTTGAGTATGAAAGTATACCATCTGGTGAGTCAGTAACTTTATCTTGGAGTGGAACACCTAACTATCAAATAGGTGATATACTTGTATTAAAAAATGAGTATTCATCTGGTAACAATGATTTAGAAATATTTGAAGTAACAGTACAAATAACAGCTAGTGCCTCTCAGTTTTCAAGTGTTACTGCAGAAATACTTTCAAATCCTGATAACATGCCTAATGAGGTTTTAATATGGGAGGTTTTATTACAAGAAGATGAGGCGATGTTTGAATATAAGTTTCCTAGATTTGCTTATAGATGGAAATATAACGACGGTCAGTACTCATCATTTTCACCATTTACACAAGCTGTATTTTTACCTAATAAATTTAAATATTTATCTGCTGATGGTTACAACCTAGGTATGACTAATAATTTAAGAAAGCTTAAAATATATGGTTTAGAAACACCACCTAGTGATGTTAAAGAAATTGAAATACTTTATAAAGAAAGTAATAGTAATTTAGTTTATAGCGTTGATGAAGTTCCGTTAACTAATCAAGAGCTAGAAATAGAATCAGAATTAATACATAAAGTAATAGAGAGTAACCAAATACTTAGACCTTGGGATAACGTACCGTTAAAAGCAAAAGCACAAGAAGCTATAGGTAACAGGCTTGTTTATGCAAACTATTTACAAAATTTTAATGTAACAGATACGTTACGAACTAACTTTTTTGTATCAGGAACAACAAATGCAAATCCTAAAACACCAGAAGAGTCTATAAAGTCAATAAGAAATTATCAACTAGGTGTTGTATGGAGAGATACTTATGGTAGAGAAACACCTGTTTTTACTAGTAAAGAATCTACTTTAACACTTAGTGGTATTGATGCAAATAAAACAAACAAACTAAAAGCTTCAGTATCATCTGATGCTCCGTCTTGGGCAACACACTATAAATACTTTATAAAAGAAACTGCAAACGAATATTATAATTTAGCTTTAGATAGATTTTATTTAGCTGAAGATGGTAATGTTTGGTTAAGTTTTCCTTCATCTGAAAGAAACAAAGTAGATGAAGAAACATACTTGTATTTAAAGAAACAACACGATAATGATAACAATGTTAAGGAAGTTCCTAAATATAAAGTTTTAAGTATATCAAACAAAGCCCCTGACTTTATAGCTGAGGTTGCTAAAACAATAGCTAACGCTGATGTTGAGGCTACAGCTTCCGCTAACCCAGGATTAGACGTAACTACTTTTGAATTTACTGGACCAGGTGGAACTGATGGTGATCAAGATAATAACCCTAGTTTTTATACAGCTTTTAAAGCTCAAAATTTCATTAGCATAGTAAAAGGTGGAAGTTCTACTAGAGATTATGAAATAAAATCTGGTGGACCAACCGGTGAAAATAATAAATTTAGAGTATCTATAACACTTCCAATGGAAGAAAGTTTCTTAGACGCAATAACAAATGATTCTGCTTCAACAAGAGCTTTCGAAGTACTTGTTAAAGAAAAAGTAGTTGAAAGGAAACCAGAGTTTGAAGGTAGATTTTTTGTAAAAATAAATAGAGACGCAACTTTTAAAACTAATATAATAGATGCTTTTGGTAGCGTTGAAGTTAATTATGGAATTGTGCAAAGCTCAGATATTGCTGATGTCGTTCCTGTAGGTAGTGGCGCGGTAATTGGTGGAGGTGATTCAGCACAAGGTTTTGGTTGGAAAGATCACAGACATATTCCATCATCTCCTATAACAAGTCAAGGTCAAACGCTTATGCCAATGAAAGGTAGACCCGTAGCTCAGTCAAAATTTTTTAGTGTAGTCTGGGGTGGATACTCTGGTGGTGGTGGTGGTCCAAAAGACACTGGCCATAACACTCATCCAATTATAGATAAATATTTACAAGGTGGAGAAAACCAAACTGTTAGATTTTACGATGCTAGCGGTAATAAAAGTGAGGTTTATACAGTTGTTAAACCTGAAGTAAACTGGAGTAGAAGAGGTATAAACGGTTTTTTTGGTGGAGCAAGGCAAAATGCTAGTAATTCTAGAAAATGGGTTGATATTGAAATGGACAGAAACTTTGAATCTGGATTTGGCACTGTTACTGGTATAGAAATAGTAGAAGAGCTTACGTCTTCTGGTAATGACATATTATCATCAACAAACCCAGCTGTATTTGAAACTGAACCAAAAGAACAAGCTGAATTAGATATATACTACGAAGCTTCAGATGCTTTTCCAATAGCTCAACTAGCTACAACAAAAACATTATCTTGGTTCAACTGTTACTCTTTTGGTAACGGAGTTGAATCAGACAGAATAAGAGACGATTTTAACGCTGTAAGAATAGGTAAAGGCGTTAAGGTATCTGCAGTATTAGACGAACCTTACGCTGAAGAAAGAAAAGGTAATGGTTTTATATTTTCTCAAATATTTAACTCAACATCTGGTATTAATAGATTAAATCAATTTATACAAGCCTTACCTATAACTAAAGATCTTAACCCAGCATATGGCTCAATACAAAAGCTACATGCTAGAGATACAGATTTAATAACATTATGTGAAGACAAATGTTTAAAGGTGTTAGCTAATAAAGATGCTTTATTTAATGCTGATGGTAACTCTAACGTTACATCTAACAAAGCAGTGTTAGGACAAACCATACCTTACGTTGGTGAGTATGGTATATCTAAAAATCCTGAGTCTTTTGCATCATATGGTTTTAGAGCATTTTTTACAGACAAAAATAGAGGTGTAGTATTAAGATTATCACGTAATGGTTTAGATGAAATATCTAAACAAGGTATGTCTGATTATTTTTCAGATAAGCTAGCTTCAGAAACTGTTGTGCTAGGTAGTTATGATGATGATAAAGATTGCTACAACGTATCGTTTAGTGATGAAACAGTTAGCTACAAACAGGGTTTAGAAGGTTGGCCAACTAGAAAGTCATTTGTACCTGAATCAGCAGTGTCTTTAAATAACACGTATTACACGTTTAAAGGTAGTCAAATATGGTCTCACGATAATGAAGTTAGAAATAATTTTTATGGTGTTCAATATAAATCTAGTGTAAAACTAATAATAAACGACGCGCCTTCTAGTATAAAGAATTTTAAAACAATAGCTTATGAAGGAGATAGTGGTTGGGTAGCACCTAATGTAATTACAGATCAACAAAAAGGTAAGGTACCATCTTTTAAAGAAAAAGAAGGTTTGTACTACAACTTTATAAAAGGACAACCTAGCACTTGGAACGGAACATCTGGCACACTAGATACTAAAACATTTCCTACTCAAGGTATAGATGTCCTTGGTTCTAGATCAGGTGATTTAACTCCAACAACATTTACTCTAACAGTCAAAGAAAATAACGACTAATATGGCATTAACTAATTGTACAATAACAGAAAGTAGTTTAACGAAAGTAGGTGGCGCTCAAATAGGTAGCGACAATATACAATTGGTTATTACACCTAACGCTGGTTATGTAGTATCTGCCGCTGCTTTTACTAATAACACTGGCACTTTAAGTGGTATATCAAGTATATCATTTTCTAACAGTGGTACAGCTAATACAATAGGTAACACTGTTTTAGTTGCTGTAGACTTAACAGATACATTTGTTATGCCTTCTGCAAACACAACTTTAACTATTGATATTGATGGTGCTGCAATATTGAGATCTTATACTTTAGCTGGTAGTTATACAACTTTAGAAGCTAACACAACAACTAGTTCTGGAACAACAAACTATAGCGCAACTGGTAATTTTGGTCAGCAAGTTACTGTTTTTACAAAAACATTTACAGCAGATAGTGGTCATTTTTTTGGTGAACACAATATTAAAGGTGCTCTTATAAACATAATATCTCAAGATAACAACGACAGAACGCTGGTAACTTCTAGCAATACTTTAGACAGTGATGGAAGAATAGTAGCATGTACTTTTACTGTTAAATATACTTTTCCTAATGAAGATATATCTGGACAACAAATTCGCTTTGAAGCTTTAGCTGAAGCATTTTTTGTTCCTGTAGTTGAAATAACGTCGTATAATATAATAACAACAAACATAGATCCAGTTGGTGCTACTAGATCAATGAGTGTTTATGGTACGCCAACAGCTACTTTTAGTTTAGCTGTAACTAACGAAGATTCAACATCAATACACTCAATATCAAACCTTGCAATAGGTGCTACTGGCAAACAACAATTTGATATAACTTTCCCAACAGTAACGGATAGTGATATATATAATTTTGTTTTAACAGGTAGTAATGTTTCAACTAACTTTGGTGGATCTGGTGAACAACCACATACATTTTCTATACCACAAAACTTACCTATAGTTTTACAAGCTGGATTACATTATGCTGCAAATGCACCTTCTGGTGTTTCAATTTCAGCTAATAAATCAATAACATTACAAGCAAACTCTGTCAATTTTGATTTTGATAACGGAGAAAGTTCAATGTCTAATACGTTTACAATAACTAGAGCAGCTGGTCTACAACTAGATAATGCAACTGGAAACGTATCACAGTTTACTAACCTTGATCCGGCTTCTAATGGAGGAACCGTGTTTGGCCCAACTGCATCTGGTAGTTTTGGGGTTTTTCATAGTTTAGCTTTTACAGCTACTAACGCAACAACAATTTCTGCTCAATTAGAAGGCTTAGTTGAAGCAAGTGGTGGAAGTAATGTAACATCTTTATTTAATTTAGAAAATTACATATCAGCTGGTAATACTGCTCCAGTAGCAAACAATGTAAGTATATCAGTTAACAAAGGTGCTGGTACTCTTACAACATTAAACGCTACTGATGCCGACAGCGATAGCTTAACATACACTATTGTATCTGTTCCAGGACAAGGTTCTTTATTTACTGACTCTGGTAAAGGTACTGCTGTAAACGCTGGTACTACTTTAGCTGCTGCAACAGTATACTACGAACACAATAACTCAACTAACTTTTCAGATTCATTTACTTACAAAGCAAATGATGGTACGATTGATAGTAATACAGCTACTGTTAATGCCGCTGTAGGTGTTAGTGCTGGTTCTTCTCTATCAACAAGTGGTGATGCTGGTATTTATATAGTACCTATTGTAGTTGGTACAGGTGCTGGAACACTTAGAGTTCATTGTGATGCTCAAACTGTTCCTGATAGATTTGAACTATTATTTGCTCAGGGAGATCCAGGCGTAGGTAATCCAAATATTCATACTGATACTAGCGTACTGCAAATGTCAAACTCAAGGTTTGTTGGTGATGGTGTAACTAGTACTAACCCAGCTAATGGAACAACAACTGGTTTAAATAAATACGAGTATGTTGGATCTGGTGGTAATGCTACTGGTTCTGGTGAACCTGGTGCAGCTTGGAATAAAACAGCAACAAATCAAAGTGTATTAATTCAAGACAGTGATGTAGTTACTGACGTTGGTCAAAGATCTGACTTAGATCCACATGGTGACGGTAGAAACAGTGCTTCTTCTCAACAGTTTGGTTTACAGAATAATGTAGTAACAAGCGGTAGTGGTGGAAGTGCTAGTAATTTAGATTATCACGATGGTAATGTTGCTTTAAAATATACAAAAGCAGCTACAACAAATGCTTATGTAGCTTTCGTAAGAGTAACTGGATTGGGTGGAACTGCTTGGGACATACACGCAACGTCATTTAGCGGTTTTACTAGCTATCAATCATCAACAATGCAAACTAGTCCTAATGCTTGTACAGCTTCATTAGGTGAAACATACTACCACAACGGAACCAATGCACTACCTGTTGTTGGTGATAATGTATATTCAAACGCTACTGGTGGATATCAGGCTGCTCTAGCTTCAGGATTCTATAGACTTAATAACAATACTAAAATGAATGTATCTACCGGTGGTTTAGTATATCAAATAACAGCTTGTTAAAATAAATAAATATGCCTAGTATAACATTAAACTTTAATAACCCTATAAACGTTTCAATACAAGCTAACGATGATAGCTCTAGTAATTACGCTGGTGCGGATATAGTTTATTTCCAAACGTCAAGTAATGTTATTAATGAAATAGGACCTTGTAAAGGTGTAACAGAAACATCAGTAACATGTGAAATTGCAAACACTGCTGCTCGTCCTTCTAACGGTGATTATATATTTTTTGCAAAAGCTCCACAAACTAATATATCTGGTATTGTTGGATACTATGCAGAAGTTGATCTAGAAATAACATCAACAATTAAAAAAGAACTGTTTGCCGTTAACTCTGAAATCTTTGAATCGAGCAAATAATGTGTAATTATAATAATAACTTAAAACAAATACAAATATGATACCAGGAGCAGGCGCAGCAATGGGTGCGGCACAGGGCATAATCGGAGGACTTACTGGTATAGCTGGTGGGTTAATTGGTGGTGGAAAACGAAGAAGAGAACAAAGGGAAGCTCAAGCAGAATTTAACCGTAACAAAGCAAGATATGAAAACTTAGATACTAGTAATTTAGCTAGTAATCTAGACAACGCATATGAAGACTTAACTGTAAATCAACAACAAGCTCAGTTTGCTTCTCAACAACAGCAACAAGCATTATCTAATACAATGGGTAGTATGCAAGGTGCTGCTGGTGGTGGAGGTATAGCCGCTTTAGCTCAAGCTATGGCTGGTCAACAATCACAAAACTTACAAGCTGCATCTGTTAGTATAGGCCAACAAGAGTCTAGAAATCAAATGGCTGCTGCTCAAGGTGATATGACTGTTCAAAGTATGGAACTACAAGGCGCTCAACAAGCTAGAGCTGCTGAGTTAGATAAAACAGAAACATTACTAGGTATGTCACAACAGAGGCTTGGTGCCGCTAATCAAGCTAGGGATAAAGCAACACAATCCTTAGTATCTGGTATCGGTAGTTTTGCTGGTGGTGTTGGAACCGCAGCTGCAGTAGGTGGACAAAGTGATCCAAATGCAGGTTTTATGGGTAAAGTAATGGGTGGATTAGGATTTTAATATAAAAAAACATGGCAAATCAAAACTTAATTAAAGGAGCATATATGGGACCGCAAAACGCGGGTATAGCTGACTTATATTTAAATAGCATGGCTAAAAAACAAGGTAGGATGCCTGGTAGATATGGTGGTAATGTACCTGTGCCGTATGGAGCTATGCAAAAATACCTTAACAATAAGGTAGATTCATATATAGATAACTTACCTGCTGGGTATGAAGTTGAAAAACTTCCATCAGGCATGAGAAATGGTGTTACTAACTGGTCTAAAGATATGCAAATACAAGCTGGTAACTGGGCTAGAATGATGAAGAAAAACAAACCGGGCTCTGGAGCTTATATAGAAGCTAAAGTAGGTTTTCAAAATATTAAAAATCAATTTAAAAATATAAGTACAAACCTAGATCAATTTAAAGCTTCTAAAACAGAATTTTTAAAAGACTATGATAGCAAAACAATATCAGAAGGAGCAAATACAGACAGTCTTAAGTTATTGTATTCTAATGATAACCTTAATTACAGCTTAGTAAATGGTCAATTAAAATTTGAACTACCAGATGGTTCAATGATAGATGGTAATAAACTACCTAAATATTTTAACAAAAACTCTGACGGTGCTAATAAGTTAATGCAACTTAACGAAACATCATATAAATCAGGTGGAAACTGGGATAGTTATACCAGATCATTATACGAAAGAAAAGTTAGAAATATTGTACAAGAAAAAGGTAGGGAAGGTTTACTATCTTTAGCTACAGATAAGTTCTTAGATGCGCCTATAATAGCTAAGGATCACCCTAACAGCTGGTTATTACAAGAAGAAAATCACGATCAACTTGAACAGTATGTTGTAGATCAATATCTTAATGGTATGGAAGAAGCTGCTGGTCAAGGTTATGAGAAAAAACAATCATCTTCAAATGGTGGTAGTAACTCATCTAAGTATAGTGCTAACGTTAGTAACCCAGATCAATACTTTAGTAATGATAAAATAATGGATATTCAAGGTGAATTTGGTCCATCAAGCAATCATTCAATTCAACCTGCGGGTGAAGACGGAATGTATGTACTGACAATTAGACGACCTGGTTCTAGTAACTGGGAAAGAACTATTGACATGAATAACCCTACTGACGAAACAAGAAAATTCTACAACCAATGGTTGGGAGTAAACACATCATCTAGTATAGATCCAGCAAACATATAATATGGAAGAACTTTACAGACAACTATACGCTAAATATAGTCCAGGTCTAAGTGAAGAAGAGTTGAATACTAAACTTCAATTTGCTTCTGAACAAGATCCAGAGGAATGGGTCAATGCGTTTTATCAGAAGTACACAGGCTCAGGTCCGAGCGAAGAACAATCAAAATTCATATCGAATTATATATCTGAAAATGATAGCTTTTTAGGCAAGGTTGACAACGTTGTTGAAGATGCTCTTGGTTTTATAGATGATACTATAGATAAAGTACCTGGTCTTGGTGGTGTATTTGGTGATCTTTATAAGAAAACTAAAATAGGTTTTGACATAGGAACTGACACTAGTGAAATATATGACGCGTTAAACCCAGATAAAGCAGAAGATATTTCTGATGAAAAGCTACAAAAAATAATAGATTTAAATGCTAACAGAGGACAAACTGATGCTGATATAGCTTATCAAAAAGTTTTTGATGCTAACGTTGAGAAACACGGTAGAGCAGGTGCTTGGTTAAGAGGTGTTGCTGATAGTAAAGGTGAGTGGTTGCTACAGCAAGGTTTTCAGTCTTTAGGAATGATGGGTGGAGCCGCTGTTGATAATCCTCTAGCTGTGGCTGGTGGTGGTGCTGCTGGTTATGGTGTTAGTAAAGTGGCTAACAATTTTATAGACAAACTACCTAACAAAGGTAAAGCAGGTACATTAAAGAAAATATTAAAAATGGGCTTTGGTGGTTACGCTACTATTAAAGGTATGTACGGTGGAACAACGTATGCTTTAGAAAAAGCCACAACAATGCAGGAAACTATTAATGAAGAGTTACAACAAGATGGCTTAGAAGTTAACCCAGAAAATATAAAGAAATTATTAAGTGATCCTGAAAAATATAGAAAAATAAAAAATGACGCAACTAAAAGAGGTTTAGCTATTGGTGTTGTAGATTTTTTTACAGCTGGTTATGGTATAGGTGCTAACAAAGCAATAATACAAGCTGGTGGAAAAAAGCTTACTGGCGCTGCAGGTGCTGCGGGAGTTGAAGTTGTAGGTGGTTTTGTATCTGAAATAGCTGGTCAAGCTGCTGGTGATCAAGAATTTAAAGCTGATGAAATTTTATCAGAAGGTTTTAATCTTGGCCCTAGTCAAATACAATCAGCTTATAGCAATATAGTAAAGCCAACAAGTTATTCTATCAATGGTGGTAAAATGAACTATAATAAGTTCACAAAAGAATTAGATGAATTAGATGATGAGACGCTAGCTTTAGCAGATATAGATATTAAAAATGACGATGTGCTAAGCGATATTGTTAGAGAAAGACAGTCTGATGGCAAGATAAAGAATGAATTACTAGATACATCAGTAACAGACCAAGCTGATAGAGATGCTCTTTTTGATTTAGAAAAAAATAGATTAGATCTTCAAAATAAAGCAAAGTCAAACAGTAGCCAAACTTTAAAAAATGAAATATCATCTAATGATAAAAAAATTAAAGATATAACCAATAAGTATTTTGAGGTTGATTCTACTTTAAAACAAAATAAATTAGATCAACAAGCTATGAATCTTGGTAGAGGATCTAGACAAACTCTTGAAGGTGATATAATAAAAGGTAAAGCTATATTAGGTGATGATTTTAAGTATACTGAAACTCAAAAAGATTTTGATGATCTAGTAGATAAAGATTTCGCTAACGCTAGTGATGAGTTTAAAACAAAAATGAAGCTAAGTGCTGGTTCTGAAATAGATGGTAAAGTATATATAAACAAAGCTAGAGCAATAAGTAACGGTAAGATTAATGTTGTTGCTCATGAGATACTACATAAAGCTTTAGGTAAGCACATGGCAACAGACAAGGGTAAAGCTGCTGCTTTAAACTTTTATAATAAATTAAGCGCTAACGATAGAGCTCAAGTAGATAGAGCTATTTCTGGTGCAAGATACAGCCAAGCTTACATGCAGGCTAACCCTGACGAGTACATAACTCAATATCTTGATTTAGTAGAAGATAAAAAATCTTCTGTTCAAATAAAAGAAGGTGCAATGACTGCTATAAATGATTATTTAGCTGAGTTTTTAAAAGCTATAGGTTTAAAAGCTGAGTTTGAAACAGCTGGTGATGTTAGAAGGTTTTTAAAAGATTATAGAAAAAACTTTAAATCTGGTAAATTAAAACTAAATGATCCTAAAGTTAGCTCTAGAAAATTTAGTAAAGTAAACTTAGATCAAGCTGCAGATCCTGGTCCTATAGTAGACGCTTTAACTAAAGGCGCTAAAACAAAAGCTGAGTTTCAAAGTGCTAACGGTGGGTTTGGACAAGTGTATGAAGCTATAATAGATGGTGACTTTGATAAGCTATTTGGATCTGGTCTAAATAAGCAACAAAAAGATTTAGCAAGAGAAGAGTTAGCAAATAGATTAGTTAACTATGATCCAGCTAAAACACCTAGTTTATATAAATGGTTTGGTAGTAATATAGTATACGCTAAAAGAGAAGCTAACAAAGCTTTAGCTATAGAAGCTAAAAAAGATAAACAGACTAAAAGTATCGATCAAGCTAAGAAAAATGCTGAGGGTGATTCTTTTGCTACTCAAATAGAAGACACCACAGAGTTAACTCCTGATGAAATACTAGACATAAAACTTGCTAACGAACGAAAAGCTAAACAAGCTCCTGTAAAAGTAAAAGAAACATTGAGAAGAAGAATGGGCTTTGAAAGAAACGGTGATGTTCATAATAAAATTAAAAAAGCTATTAGAACAAATATTCTTAGAAAAATGAATATTAAAAGAAAACCAGTTAAAGCTGAAAAACAAGCTGGAGTAGAGGTTGATAAAGATGGTAAGATTTCTGAAACTCTTGATATTACAGATTTAAGATGGCAAAAAGAAATAAGTAGAGCATTAGGTTTAGACTTACAGGAAACTATGTATGAAGTTATGGGTAGAAGTACTGTAGATTATACTAACTTTTTAGATCAATTTATAGAAGAAGCTTTTGAAATGATGGATCAAAACTTAATAAACAATAGGTACAAAGATCTTGTTGTTAAAGTTATTGATAGACAAGGCTCAAAACAATCATCATTAGATAAAAAAGTTAAAAGCAAAACAGCTGGTAATGCTAAATTTGAAAAAGTACAAAAAACTAAAGAAGAATTAATACAATATTTTTTAAAACGTGGTAGAAAAGAAAGTTTAGCTCAAGTACTAGGTATAGAGTTTGCTCACGATGCTACTATGGAAGTTTTGGCTGAACCAGAAATAATGAGTAAAGCTGAGCAAGTACTAGTTAATAAAGGTAACTTTAAAAATCAAGCACTAAAATCTATTATAGCTAAACAAATAGGTAGAGACCCTGACGCTAAGTTTAGTAAAATTGATAATACTGAACTTATTAATAAGTTAAACAAAGATAATCTTGATGTAACTAAGTCTAATTTAAAAAATGCTATCACATCTTTGTTACCTAACGAAACAAAAGCAGAAATACAGAGAATAACAAACTCTTTATATAATCCTATAAAAACGTATGTAGAAAAAGTAGTTGAAAAAGTTAAAGCGGTAAACATAGACGTTGATGCTTTTGTTGCGGCTGCTTTAAAAATGAAAAAAGATGCGGAGGCAGAGGGTAGAGACATACTTCTATTAACAACTGGTAAAAGAGGTAACGCAAACAGTTTATTTGAGTTTGGTGGAAAACCAGCGGTCACTTCTAGGTCTGAACATGTCAGGTACGCTGCTAGTAAGTTTTCTGAAAACATGACTTTTGAAGAAAAAGTTCAAGCGGTTAAAGAATTATCTTTACATAGAAGAAATCAAACATCAGCTGGTTTAGATAAAAAAAGAGCTCAAAAATATTATCAAGTTTTTCTTGGTAAAGAAGATTACAACAGTACTGTTTGGGGACCTTTAAAACAATATGGTGTTGAAGTTATTGGATCACAATATATTGTTGATGGTGAAGTTATAGAAGTACCTATAGCTCCTTCTACTATAACTAAAGATGGTAAAACAAAAACGTTTAAGCAAAAAACGCTAGATAATTATGAAGATGGTAAAACTTATTCTGAATTTGCTTTTGATGAATCTCAAAAAACCATAAAGTGGTATACTAAAAATACAACTGGCGAGCAACAAGCTATGGCGTTTATAACAATGAAACAAGATATGCAGGGTGTGTTTAAATCTGCAGCTCCTGTTGAATTTTATTTTGAAGGAAAACACAAAGGTCCATTAAGATGGGAACATATGTTAGCAACGCAAAAAGCTTTAGTTCTATCAATACTTCATCACCAAGGTAAAGGAACAGTAACATTACAACAAATAAAAGATAAATATAAAGTAGCTATCATACCTGAAGCTATGGATAACAATATAAATATACAGTTTAGACAAGATAGTATAGCTGATATAATTAAAGATCCTATAGATAAAAGATACTACAATGAGGCAACTTGGGGTTATCCAAATATGTTTGCTATAAAATCTTTAGATACTAGCAAGCCAGAAGTTTTTGGTCAAGGTTGGGTTTTAACAGATGCTCAAGCTTCTAAAATAGCAACACCAGAAGAAAGAGCTTTAATGATGGCTAAAGATAATGTTATAGCTAAATTTTCTAAGGTTGAAAAAGGTATGAGCATATTTGATTTTGATGATACGCTAGCTCAGTCAAACAGCAAAGTAGGTGTTACAATGCCTGACGGTAAGAAAAGAAAAATTACAGCTACTGAGTTTGCTATTGAATCTGCTGACTTAGAAGCTGCTGGAGCTGCATTTGATTTCAGTGAGTTTAATAAAGTTATTGATGGTAAGAAAGGACCTTTCTTTGATCTAGCTCAACAAATAAATAGTAAGTTTGGTAATAAAGATATATACATATTAACAGCAAGACCACAAGAATCAGCTTACGCAATACACGCATTTTTAAAAGGTATGGGATTAAATATACCTATAGAAAACATAACTGGTTTAGAAGATGGTAAAGCATCTGCTAAAGCTAACTGGGTTGTAAATAAAATAAACAGTGGTTACAATAATATATTATTTGCTGATGATGCAATAAAAAACGTACAAGCTGTAAAAGAAGTTTTAGAAGCTGCTAATGTTAAAAATGATGTTAAGCTAGCTCAAGTTAAATTTAGTAAAACACTAGATGAAAACTTTAACACTATATTAGAAAGAAAATCTGGTATTAATAAAAATGAAGAATATAGTAGAGCGGCTGGTAAAGCAGCTGGATTAGGTAAAGGTAAGTATAAATTCTGGATGCCACCTTCAGCTGAAGACTTTGTAGGTTTAATGTACAACATGCTACCTGAAGGTAAAGCTGGAGAAAAATCTTTTAAATTCTTTACACAAGCTTTAATAGATCCATATTGGGCAGGTGTAAGATCACTTAATGCTGCTAAGCAAGCTTTAGGTAATGATTTTACAGCTTTAAAGAAAAGGTTTCCAAAAGCATTTAAAAGCTTATTAAAAGATGTAGGCCATAAACAATATTCAAACGAACAAGCTATAAGAGTTTACTTATGGAATAAAGCTGGTTTTGAAATACCAGGTATGTCTAAAGCAGATATAGAGAAGCTTTCTGATATAGTAAGAAACAATCACAACATGAGAGGTTTT
>Ga0181379_1000629_pt1 | contig 17163 bp, 11 predicted proteins | sample 2SPOviralmetaG_FD_130115 | JGI IMG/M metagenome (GOLD analysis project Ga0181379, IMG submission 130115) | Marine viral communities from the oligotrophic San Pedro Time Series (SPOT) site, San Pedro Channel, CA, USA - 2 SPOT_SRF_2009-07-10 | ecosystem: Environmental > Aquatic > Marine > Strait... | reverse complement strand
CTCAAAGCCTACATAGTTAGACCCTTCGTAGAACCTTAGTTCGTTGTTGCTACCACCAACAGATAAGTGACCGCCAGTAGTAACATCGCTGGTAAAGGTAACTTTCTCATTAGAGTCAATAGTAATCGCTGTTGCATCTGCACTTGTGCTAATCGAGGTAGCAGATTCTAAAACATCTGACACCAAAGATTTCTTTAATGCACTATCGGTTGCATCGAAAATCATAAAGTGGTCCGCACCTACAGCTGTGACTTGTGTTAGGCCTGACACGAACGCGGCTGGTAAAGTATTTACGTCTGTTTGAGTAAATGACATTACTTCTAAAATCACACCGTTTGTTGGTGCCGTGTCTAATGTTAAAGTTGTTCCAGAAACCGTGTACGTATTTTTATGTTGGTACACACCATTTAAAAATACTTGTGTGTTGTTCTCATGTATTGGTGCAAGACTTAAAGTAAAAGCTGTGGTACTGCCATTACAAGTAAATTGATTATGGGTTAGGTTGTTGCCTGAAACTAACGCCGCTACATGGTAAACAATAATATTACGGCTATTAGCAGGTGCAACATCAAAGGTAAGTGTAGTTCCTGATAAAGTAAAGTCTCCGGGGTTTTGGTAAACGCCCTCAATAAAAACAATTAAGTTATCTTCGCCTGCAGGGGTAGTGCTTAGGGTAAAAGCAGTTGTGCTTCCATTTCCACTAAAAGTATCAACATTTAAGGCAGAAGAACCCACCCCAGCTATAACATCTGCTAACAAAGCCGCAACAATTCTTAGTTCTGCTTTATCTCCAGAACTAAATGCTCGTGCGCTTGTACTATCCTGTCCTCTAACTACAGTAAGTGTATTACTGCTTCTTGCTGTTACCTTAACAATTTCCTTGTTAGTACCATCATCAAAAGTTGCGTAAAAGTAATCGCTACCGGTTATGGTAGGAAAAACAGAACCATCTGTTACAGCAATACTTGTGACGCTGCTATTGATTCCTGCAGCAAGTGTTGTTGCTGCGTTGTTGGTAAACTTAACAGCCATTAGCTAACTCCTTTAAAATTAACTAACTGTTACAGTCCAAGTAATTGTCATTGAGTCAGACGCGCCCTTGTTTACGACTGAAAAAACAGTTCTACAAAGTAAGTCACCGGAAGAAGAGGCATTTAAAATACCAGCTTCAGTTACAGCACCTGTACCAGTACCAGCAGGAAATGTTGCTACGTAAGTTACAACAGCACCAGAAACTGTACCACTTGTAAGGGCTACTCTACCTAATTGACTTTCCAGAGCAGAATTACCTGCTGCAGCTGCGGTAGAACCACTACCAATACCCATGTGTGTCATAGCTGCTGGACTGTTTGAAGTTGTTTTTATCATACTTGAGGCTACAAACTCCTTACCATCAGTAACCACAAGGTTATCAATGTTACGCACAACTTCATCATTTAGACGAACTTCTACTTTACCTTTTAGATTAAAACCATCATTAATCATAATTTCTCCAAATTTAATTTAATACACTAGTGTTAAATGTGGAAGTGTTAAGTACACTGCTTGCTCCGGAGACCAAGACCACATTTATCGATTCTGTTATTGTAGCACTATCTGATAAAGATTTACCAAAAGTATGTGCTAAACTTTCTGAAAGAGAAGTGCTATCTGTATAGCCACTTCCAGCCACAGAAGTAAAAACATCAGCTAAACTTATAGTCTCGCTAAAAGATGTTGAGAATGAGTGAGCAAGGCTTTCTGTAATTGTAGGGGTGTCTGCAAAACTAGTTGAAAATGTAAACACAGGAGCACTGTCCCCAATACCTACAATATTTCCTTTGTTTATACCAAAGTCTGTTTGCAGATCATCAGAAGCACTAGCAGTATCATCTAATGCATAACTATCTGAAAAAGCCCGTACAAACGTAGCTACACGACTAAATGATTCGGACATGACCACGGATTCAGCAACTTGCACGCTAACTGCACCACCCATACCACTGTGGTTTGTACAATAATAATGTAAAGACGCTGGTGTAGATCCAGTTACTTGTATCTCTACGTAAGCACCAGAAGACCCAGGTGTGCCACTTACAGTCACATTAGTTGTGTATGCAGAGCCCCCACCGTGTGATCCATTTGCTGTTTCTGAAAATCTAAATGGATGTCCGCTAACACTAGAATCCGATAAATCAAACTTATATGTTTTACCTACATCTAACGTTAGTGCTGGGCTATTAACACCATCAATGTGATATTTATTACCTGACCCATATGAGTTTGTAGCGGAAGCAACGGTTACTGTATAAGTAACTGTACCGCTTTCTGGTATTGCTTTACCTACCCCCAACACATTAGACTCAGAGATAGTTGCTGTTTCAGAATGCGGTAGACTAATATCTAAAGCAGGCGTATCAGAGATTGACAAGGTATCGCTTTTAGCGGGGTCTATACTCAATACTTCTACATCGCTAAAGGATAAAGTATCACTTTTTGCTGGTTCTATACTTAATGCAGGAGCATCAGAAAGTGTACTACTATCATCAAATGCTGTACTAAAAGCAATTGCAGGTGCATCAGAAAGTGTTGGTGTATCACTAAAGGCCCTAACAAAATCTACTACTCTGCTAAAAGATTCAGCAATACTAACCGTTTCAGATTTACTACTAGAAAATGCTGAAGCTAGGTCTTCTGCTATAGAAACAGTTTCTGTCTTTGTTGTTGTGAATGTAAATGCTGGTGCATCTGTTAAACCAAAACTTTCAGCATTTGGATGCCCAGAAAGGAAGTAAAGGTTTTTACTATCGGCATCTAATAATACATTTACAGCCGATAAATCTACGTACTGTAATGACGTTTGTAAATTTGTAAACGTAACAAGGGATCTAAGATTTTGAAAAACAGAAACGGGTTGAATCGAATCTGTGTCAACAGTAACCTTTAGGTTGACATAATCAACTGTAAACTTGATGGCCATTAATCGAAGTCATCACGCACTTTAAATTTTATAAAATCTTGTACTGTTTGAATACCAGATCCAGAAGTTGTGTGTTCAATTTCGCCTTCAAAAGTTCCTGCAGTTGTCCACGTTCCTGTAGGGAATGTTAATGCACAAGTGCCATTAGAAGCGCTTGTTATAGTAGCAGTTATTGTAGAAAGAACCGTTGTTGACCCTACCTCACGAATGCGTAGTTTTACAGTTGCACCAGTCAAGTTGATTGGTGCCCAAGTAGTTTCGTCTTCTACATCTAACGTAGCCCCAGACGCAGCAGTGTTGCTGTCTTTTAGGGTAAAAGTTAGTTCAGGAAGAGTGTCTCCTACTACTAATTTAATTGTGTCTGAATATGCCATAAATTACCTCTTAGTATAACTTAAAAAATAGACGCCGCAAAAGGTAGGTAGTCTTTAGTGTTAATTGTTCTGTCAATAAATATATCATCAAATCGTTCTGCTGTTGGGCCTAATGCAGGTAAGAACCAAGCATCGCCATAACGTTCAGCTTGTGCCATAGGCAACAATAAACCGAACGGCCCATAAATACCAGATCTATCTAGGAGTTCAAACATGTAAGTGCCCCACGGCATTTTGTCTGATCTAAAAGCTCTGTCTGCGCCAGCTTCATCACCTATTGCGCTTCGTCCTAAAAATTTAATAAACTCTCTTAGTTCTAAACCAATAGCAGTTAATGGCAATAAAAGAGTTGCCATTATTATAACGGGCATTATTCTACTGCTTAATTGCCCATCACTTCTGTATTTACTTCTGCCTTCTCTAATTACACCACCAACTATGTTTTTACCGTAAGCATAGAAGAAAGATTTTAACTGCCACACTAAAGCAAAGTATGGGTTTGAGGCCCACACGGGTCTTTCTGCAGCATTTGGTCTTACAATTGATTCTTCTACAAACCTACCCAATGCTTCTTGTACTTTTTTCCCGCCTTCGGTGTCAAACCTTCTTTGGCCTTCTTTATTAGCACTAGCCCATTGTAATACTTCGTCTGGGGTTAAATTGTTTTGAAGTTCTCCAAGATGTCTAATTGCGGTTTCATCGCCGTCTTTAGCTTTTTGAGCAAGTCTTACTAAATACTGTTGGCCCATACCCGCTGCAAACACCCGTGTAAACTTAGTGTACTGTTCTAACAAAGTTACTCTAAAAAACCCTCTTGCGTAACGTTTAGTGTCTTCTGTCATAAACCCAAGCTCTGCAGCGTTTATGTACATAGTTTCTATTGAGTCATGAGTAACAACTCCTAAATCTCTAGCAAACTGTTCTGCTTCTTTTTTGTTTTTAATTGTGTATTGAAGTTGTTCTACAATAGTTCCAAACTTGTCATTCATGTCTTTTGATCTAAGAATTGGCCCTGCCAAATCAGGCAAGGAAGCAATTGCAGCAAAAGTTAAAAGTGTAACCATATTGCCTAAAAGTGCCCAACTATTTATTTGACGCATAACTGGGCTCATGTTCATTCCAACCTTACCAAGTTGAGCTTCTATAGCTTTTCTAGCCCCCTCTCTACTCGCGTTATCTTCTATTCTAGAAAGTAAAACTTCCATAGCTCTCCAACCAGCTACTTCTGTTTCTCCCTCTGCTAACCTTGTTAAAACTTCTGCTTTGTTTTCACCATACAATTCTTCTAATTTAGCTTTATCTGCTTCCGTTGGAGCAACAGTAACAGCTTTTTCATATTCTAATTTTTTAGTAATGCTTTCTATATATGATTTAATTGCAAAATCAGCAGGTGCTAATAAGCCTGCATCTCCTTCTGCATTTATATCACCATTTGCATCTAGTCCTCGTCGGGCCGCATGATTAGGAATTTTGTCAAAATATTTTTTTCTTTCTTGGGCCATACCAACAGAAAGTGTAGAAGCATCTTCTTCTGCACTTTGTTTTTCATTTCCTGTTGAATCGCTATCTTCATCTGTTATTGCCCACGCCTCAACAAACGCTAACCAACTTTCAAACCCTTTGGGTTTTGCAACTGTGGGGTTGTATTTTGCTAATAAATCAGCAAGTTTTTGACGTTTTTGTGGGTCATTAACTATCGAAGATAAAAGCCAATGCCTACTAAAGAAATTTTCTTTGTAACGTATATTAGGGTTGTTTGGTGTTATGTAGGTTTCATAAAAGTCTTGCAAAACTTTTCTCATTGCTTTTGCAGCGACGGGTAAATCATCTGTGTTTACTCTATCATCTTCTGCTTGTAATGCAGCTTTTGCAATCAGTTCAATATTTAATTCGCCATTGCCATCTCTAAAAACAAGATTGCCATTTTCGTCTTTAGTATCATACAAAGAGTTTAAATTTTGGTTTGTTATTAAAGTTCTTGCATTAATAAACCCAAACTTATCTTTAGAAGAAGAACGAGAATATAATTTTTTTGCTATATCTTTTCCGGCTTCACCTAATCCTCTTAAATACCCATCAGAAGTTTGTAGTAAATATGCAACAGACCAGTAGCCTTTGTCAGTGGTTTGTCCAGGAAGTTTAGCTCGAAGCATTTGTACAATTTTAGTTTTAATGCTTTCTAATGTTTGTCTACTTACAGATTTACCAGACTCTTCTATTGTTTCTTCAATTAAATTTCTAACTTGTACTTCCTGCCCAAAACTCATACCTTGCAACGAATCATGTAGGCTTTGATAAGTTCTTCCATTTTCCATAACTTTATTTACATAGGTTTCAAAATCTCCAAAACCAGATGCGGCTTCTGAAAACCTTTCTCCGAACACAATAGCTTTCATTTTTTCATAAATTGTCTCTATTTTTTTAAACAGTCTAGTAAAGTACCCGCTAACAAAATCGCCGCCTCGTGCTGTTTCCCCCGTTTTAATCTTCTTTAAAAGTACCGTTGCAAGTTTGTCTGCAAACCACTCTTCAAACCCATACTTAGAATTGTATTGTTCTTTTGCTTTTGGATCTGTTGTAGTATCGCGTTCTTTTTCAAAGGCATCCATTAAAAACTTTAAGCCCCGTTGGTTTTTAAAAAGAAGTTGAAGTTCCGTTCTAAACACTGCGTGGCCCATTTCATGTGTTAACGCCAACATTGCAACTGGTAAACTAACGCCACCCCTTCTTCGTTGATCAGAAGAGGTAAACGGCAAAGTAGGGTTAACCTTACCACTAGAATCTACAAACAAAGTATCGTCTGTTAAACTTTGAGATTCATCATAAAACCCCGCTAGCTGTCCGGTAAACCCTCTAATTCTTTGTATATCTATTAAAATAACATCTTCATCTGTATCTGGCAGATACACATACTGCGCAAGTTTTTTGTCCTCTTGCATTTTTCTTGCATAAGTAAACAAAGTTCTATCTCTAAAAGATTCTTGTGTATCTTCAAGAAACGCATAATGCCCTACTTTTGTTGGCGTCATTTTTGATACTCTTTTAGACATCTGAGTCTGTTGAATTAATTCTTCTGGAGTTATCATAGTCAGCTTTCTGTTGTATTTAAAAATGCTTTTTGTAACTTCTAAAAGTTTATAAGCAAAATTGTTTTTAGAATCAGCGCTTTTACTAGGTTTTTTAGTTGGATCTGGGTTGTTGAAATAATCACTTACATTAGGTGAAATTGTTGCATCTTGTAGCTTTAAAGGTTTTGTTGTGGTTTTTGGTTGGTTTTTTTGTGCAAATGCTTTTAAAGATTCTGCATGGTTTGGTCTTTGGTTAATATAATATAAAATTGTTTTGCCGGCTAATTTACCTTCTGCTATTTGGTCTAAAACCCACTGTCTTCTTTCTTGTTTAAAATCTGTGTGGGCAGTGCCCTCTAGCCATTTTTCATATTGAATTACGCTGTCTTCTAGATTTTTAGTTTTTCTTGCATCTCTAGCATTTGGTAAATGGCTAAAAGGGTTGCCGTAGTGTTTTTCGCCTGGTTTTCGTAAAACACTTATTCCCTCATTGTTTGCTTCTGCAGTTTTTACAGCTTGTACTCCATTTAAATATTTTATAGTTACTGCTCTAGTTTTGTCAGAATCCTCAGCTATTCTTTGTTGTAAATTGTTAAACCATGTTTGATTTAATACATCTACTGTATCTTCTTGATCATATTCAAGTTCCGCGCCCTCAATTTGCTCTCGTTGTGCGGGCCCTGGGTCGGCGTAAAGGCTTGGATCGCCTATAGCAAACTCATTTAAAGTTATATAACCCTCTCTAGGTTCATTTAATTCTGGGTAATTTTCAACAAGAAAATCTAAAATAGCTTCTTGGTTAGTTCTGTCAAAAACAAGAGGAGAAAATGCAGGCCCCTGATCAACAGTATCAACGCCTGGAATTGATTGTTGTGGGTTAACATTTACTGGGTCAGTGGGAACAACTTCTCCTGGAAACCTTTTGCTTATTTCATCCCTAAATAACCGATCACTTAAACCTTCTGGTGCTCCTACTTTTTCTATTATTTGAGCTATAAACCCTTCTTTTCCAACGGCAGGGCGAGGGGCGCTTATATTCCGCCCACCTGGAAATTCAGAAGAAGGAACCCTTAAACCCTGACGAATTGTTTTTTTATTAAATTTAACTCTACTATTCCCATCATCTATTTCTGTTATATTTTTAACCGTGCCGCCGGGCCCATACTCTACGTCTATAGGAGCAATAACAACTTCTTGCGAAGCGGTGTTTAAATACTCGATAATATTTTTTTGACTTCCCTTTACACCATAATGTAAAGGTCGGCCAATTGTTTCTAAATCAGCTATTAAGGTGGGCAAAGCTTGCGCGTATCTAGCTTCTCTTGATATATTTAAATCAATCCCATCTCGGTCAATAATAAAATCAAGTAGCTGAATAATACTTACACCATTTGTTCTACCATAAAGTTGATCTGGAGCAGCTGTTTTAGGTCTTAAGTTTTTACTAAACAGATTTGGTTGCGCATATACCCCACCCCTTACTGTAGGTTCTACAGCGTCCATTTTTGTTGCAACAAGAGGGACATTAAAACCTGGTAGTTTATCTAGCCCAGTATCAGACGCATATTTTTTTCTTAGGTCATCTCGAAGGTGTTGAGGATTAGTAGCGTTTTGAATAGCCACATTTAGATCTTGATCAAAACTGCTTGATAAAACTCTTGCGTTGTAAGCTAGCTCACCCGCGTCATTTTCTTGCACTTCTATACCAACATCTAAAGATGGGTCTTCGTCTTTAGCTTTCATTACCCCTTTAATAAGGTTTAATGGCACATTATCGAAGTTAACAGTGCTTACTTGTGGGCCTATTTCATTTAAAAACTTTTGTTTCTCTTGTTCGGAAGGGGTTTCTTTTTGTTTTAAAGCATCACTTTCATATGCGCTAATAGCCCTTTTGGGGACTGAAAACAGCAAAGTTCCCTCTACAAACTTGCCGGTTTGTAAAGTTTCGTCTCCTGCATCTGCAAAAACCCTACCATCATTATCGTCATCAGTTGCTTCTTCTGTTGGAGTTGTTACTCCTTCTTGACTATCTCCCTCCGCAAATATATCTTCGGCAGTAGCAGCATTATTAGCCATAGCATCGGCTAATGCTTCATCTCTATCTTCCCCTAAATCTCTTGTTATTGGGCTAGAGCGTTGGACAAAATCTTGTATTGGGCTAGTAGTTTCTTCTTCGCCTTCTTCTTCTAACCTACGCGCTTCATACTGTGCTTCAAAAGAATCTTCTTGGTCTGCTAGTGGAGTAGCATTACTATCAACTAAATTAACAATATCATCTACAGTGTATGTTTTTTGTCCCTGTGGTCCTGCGTTATCTTCTCTTAAATAACCTGCGTCTACAGCGGCTTCTATCAGCTGATCAACTCCCATGCCACCAGTTTTTGTATAACTAAAAGTGCCCCTATCTAATCTATCTCTCAGTTCAGCAACTCCTACCGCTTTCGGATCAAGTTTGTTGTTTCTAAGAAAAGTTTTAAATGGTACATTCTTTTTAACGGGTTTAGCTTTAGCTTTTGGTTTTCGTTTAGCTCTTGGTTTTAGTGTACGTTGAAACCTTGAAGGTCTAGACCCTCGTAACTCCGCATCTGTTTCTTCACCAAAAAACAGTTCTTCTTGTAAAGGTTGGGTACGTTCAAAAAAGTCTGTTTCTGTTTCTGCTACAATTTCTGCATTAGGATTATTAGCTTGTAAGTTTCTAGAAGCGGCTTCAATAGATGCTTCGTCAGCAGGAACAGATTCAAAATCAACGGTTCTGCCTTTGCTATCAATGGCGCGTATGATAATGTCGCCAGATTCAGGAAGTGCACTTAAGTTAAATAAGCCTTGAAATGTTTCAGGGTTAGTAAAATCATTTTCTAAAGCAGTACCTCTTTTTTGCCTACTGACTTCACTATCTGCATCAAATATAAGAACACCGCCTGCGGCTTCATTTACACCTAACTTAGCATCAGGGAATTTTTCTAAAATCTTTGCTATAGACTCTTTTGTTCTATTTGGTATCCAAACCAAAGCCCTTTTAGATGTTGGATCCAACATGGATTCTATTTGACCTTCGTAATCGTTATCAGTTAACTGAACATTAGAAGGGTCTATAGTGCCTGTAAAATTAAGATCTGTTAATTTAGCTTTAGCTTGGTCCTGTAAATCTTGCTGCATTTCGCCGCCAGTAGAAACCATTTTATAAGCTTCAGCTATAACACCAGAAGGCACTCCTCTTGCGCCACCAGCCATAGTACCCATAAACAGAGCTTCTATGCCCCTAATTCTAGCTTCTGCTCTTGTATACTCTGGATCTATAGCAAATCTTTGTTGGATAACTATTTCTTCTTGTGCACGTTCAGTTAAACCCTCTGCTACTGCACTACCTGCAAAACCAACAGCGCCAGCTTTACCTAAATCTAATAAAAACTCACCTGCACTAGATTCGCCAGCGGCTTTTCTTAAAACTTTAAGGTCTTTGTTAGAAAGTTCTCCTGGTTTATTTAAAATTTGTTTAACAGTACCCTTTTTTACTAAGTCACCTGTAGCTTTTTTAAACAAAGGCGCAAAGAAAGCCGCTTCTCCAACGACGTCTAAAACAGCTTGTGGGAAACCTAAAGCAAGGGCTATTTTGGCTTCTTTTGCGGTTAGTTCATACCCAGCATCCTCATATTCTTTGAATGATTGGGAAGCACCTACTATCTCGCCTTGTGTAAGTGCGCCTATTGTACCCCCTATAGTAGGAAGACGTAGGCTTTCTGCTCTTGCTAAGGCATATCTATTACCTGCTTCTATAGAAGCACCCGGCTTAAATGCGCCGTTAACATACCGCAATCCATCGTAAGTAGTGTCTAAAATTTCTTGTTCTGCTTTAGTTAACGTTGGGCCTCTGCCCATGTTGCTCATCATTTTTTTTCTTTGTACGTCTAAAAGCATTTTCTTAGCATAGCTTCTACCACCCACGCTTAATAATGATTTACCTACAAATCCAGCTAAGAGACCTGTTCCAAAGGTAGCAAAAGAAAAGATTAACTGGGGTGCGGTTATAGACACAGCTTTGGTACTTTGATCTAAAAAACCAGAATAGGTTTTGTTCTCCCAAAACTCTTTAAATGGTTCTAAAGGCTCTAAAATAGCAGAAAAACTTTGTTCAAGTTCTCTTGAACGTTCCATTTTAGCTTCAGCGGCATCGGTATTGCCGCTTATATAATCAACGATAGCGCCAGCAGTAATTACATCAGATTTAACTTGCTGTGCTCCAGCCCGTAAACCAGCATCTATTTTTTCTCCAAATGTAGAATATCCAGGGTCTTCAGTTTGAGGACTTGGTTTTCCTATGAATTGGTCTGCCGAAGCAGCAGAACCTTCCATTAAAGACTTTGCAGTCTCTTCTTGCAAAGCAAAAAACTCTGCTAAGGGATTAGATCCATTAGCCATTATTTAGGCTCTTTGTTTCTAGATGCAGCTGCTAATAGTAATTGATAGCCCTCCGGGCCTAGTTCTTTTTGAGCCTTATCTGCAGAAATTGATCCGCCCGTTCTACCGTTTCGGTTATCTAAAAAGAAAAACTCTTTACCATCGAAAGACAAATTTGGTTGGGCCGAAAACTGGTTTTTATCAGAACCATAGGCTCGCCCAAAAGACAGAAGTTCTTGCCAAAAACCGGTTTTACTGTTTGCTTGCGCCCATTCTTTAACCCACTGCCCGGCTTTTATAGCGTAGGCTCTTCTATCCTCTTGACTTCTTGCATTCATGCCAAGCTCAACTAAACCAGTAGCATTTACTAATTGTTGATTATCATCAAATAATTTAAAATCTATAATCTTGTTGCTAATAGTTACATCTGGTTTTCTCGCATTTATCATTCCAACTTGCGCATTTGTTTGAGCGGTTGCGGCGCCAATATCTAAAACGCCCGTTTGTGCAAAACTTATAATTGTATTCATATTGTTTGCTAATAATTGTGGATCAGAAGCAATAATACCTAAAACTATACGATCATTTATCCGTTTGTTAATACCACGTAACTTTATATTATTTTCCGCTTTTGTTAAAATATTAACAATCTGAGTTTGTACTTCAGTACTTGGAGCTTTTCCATTCGTTATAGCATTGGCTGCTGCAACAATAGCTTCTTGGTTTCCGTTTGTTATGGCTGTTTTAAGAGCATTTACTTTAGCTTGCGAGAAATCAAACTCTTTGTTCATTTGTTTAACAAGGTTTTGTCCCTCCTTTCTATTTATGTCATTGCCAAATACAGCGGTTGGGTTATCTTTGTATTTAAGAGCAAAAGCGGCGGGATCATTTTCAAACTCTTGGCGCAGCTTTGGATTAGCTATCAAAGCGTTCTTTAGTTTTGTACCTCTGCCTAACACGCCCCCGTGTTTATATGCTTCTCTAATTTCGTTTAACTTGTTTCTGTCCTCAACAGATATTTTTTCATCGCTGGGGATCTTAAGAAAATTTCTTATTGCATCAGGAATACTGCCTTTCATGATTCCGTAGTCTATTTTATCTGTAAACAGTTTAGATATGTTTTTTGTTACTAGATTGTTTTCATTTTTTTGCAGTTGTCTTCTTTCTTTATCAGAAAATCTATCAGAGTTAAATTCTTCTACTGTTAACCCAAAAGGTGCAGGGCCTTTTGTGTAATAAGACTTTGCCCAATCAGCTTTTTTCCCAATCTGAATGCCTGCCATTGCATCGCTTTTCATTACATCAATTAGGTCGTCGCTTAAGTTTTCCGGCAATGCCTGCCCAGAAGCTGCTGGAATACTATCACCTTGCCCATAGGTACCATTCTTAACTTGTTCTCGTACATCTTCACCAAAAACTTTAGCTATGTAATTTTGAGTTTCTTCTCGCAAGTCTTCATATTTTCTTCCACCCTCTATCCACTTATCAATAGTTCCAGGGCCAGCGTTGTAAGCCATAGCTGCAAGTACTAAGTCCCCGTTGTATTTTTCAGTCATGGCGTCAAAGTAGTCTGTTCCAACTCTTACATTTTCTTCTGCTGAAACTTCTCCGTTTGGACCCGAACGAACTGCGGGTTTAACGCCAAACCCTGGGTTGTCCAGAGTGCCTTGTTTTAACTGCATAAGACCCGTAGCCCCATGCTTGGAATCTGGTACATCTAACCTTCCTGAGCTTTCTACTTCTATTATTTTATTAATAATATTTCGATCAGAAAAAGCTACATCAGTAGTTACGCCTAAACTATCTATGTTGTCTACGGTTATTACGCCTGACATTTGCGTTGTTGTTCCTGCTCCTGCTCCTGCTCCTGCTCCTGTTCCTGCTTCTGCTTCTGCTTCTGCCCCTTCTGTTGGTACTTGCGCATCTAACTGAGAAAAAAGTGCCTCTCTTGGACCTGCTTCTGTGTATATGCCGTTGTCTATACCTTGATTTGCACCTTGAAGGCGTGATACAGCCGTGTCATACCCTGCCTGTCTAAAAATAGCGTCTCTAGTTAACAAATAACCTTCATCTAAATCCCCCACATCAAGTGTTCTTTTGTCTGCGTCTAAACCTGCTTGACCCTGTTCTTGAAACACTTTTGAGGTTTTTTCTCCTGATGTAGTAAGATCTGCTGTATATGATTCTCCGGTTTTTAAATTTGTGTACCTAACAGGCAAATCTATTTGCCCAGTAAACTTACCACTTTCATCTAATATTGGTTTAGATAAAGACCAGTCAAATTCTTTTTTAAATTGATCACTATCACCCAACATTGCATTAGCAATTGTTGTGTTTTTAGTAGCTATCTCTCCACCTTTTTCATAACCATAAACTGTTATATAGTCACTTATGGTTGGATTATTAAGGTCTACAGCATTTAAACTTTCTAATTCTGCCCCTTCAGCAGCGCCTATTTTTGCTTTCCAGGCCACTTGTAAATCAGCTTCAGTAGTTCTAATTGCATCGGCTCCCTCTTTGCTTCTCCTTTGAGTACGAGCTAAAGAAGACTCTTCATTGTATTTTCTTTCTAAGTAAGTTGGTTCTTTTTGTAGCTTCCCACCATAATTAAAAACATCTGCTAATATGCTCATTTTTTAACCTCCGCCTCCTGTACTGCCCATAACTTTACCAACGGTACCAGCAATACTACCTAAAAATCCGTAGTAACTACGTTTAGCCGAAGCTCTTGCTTTAGTGTATTGATTCTCTCTAGCCACTCCAATATCTCTAAAAGATTGTAATTGTGCTAAAGCAGATTTAACTCCGCCTTGTAAAACCTGAGTCATAGCAAGAGTATTTGCTAAATTTATTTCTTCATCAGACCTTCTAGCTAAGTTCATAGCCCCTGAAACTGTAGAAGCTCCAGCTAAAGACCCTATTTTAGTTAATTCTTTTTGTTCAGCACCGGTAAGTTGAACTCCGTAACGACTTCTGTTACGTGCTGCCTCTGCCTGTGCCCTTTCGTTTGAGGCTATAGCTTTATTTTGTTGTTCTTCAACAGTATCAATATCTGTCATAAGCGCTTGCTCAGCTTGCCCTATTGTTGAAACGTTTCTTCTAAGAGGGTTTCCATTAGAATCAGTTTGATTATAATTTCGTTTTATATCTTCAAGTTCTTCGTTTTTATATTGTAAATTACCCACAAGGTTTCTTAATTTAGCCATTGTTAATATGTTCCAGGAGCGCTATTAGAAGAAGTTGTTTCGCCAGTTTCTGTAGTTTCAATTGGGTTTTCTATTCTTGGAATAGTAGCTAAAGGGTTAACTGCAGAATACTTAGCCGCCCCTGTATTAAACCCAAACATACGGCTTTGTTCTTGTTGATACACCTCTTTTCCACTTTTTATTGCAGCGTCGTATTGGTCTCGAGTTAACGCATTACCATCTTTGTCAAAATAACTACCTGCATTTGTATCGTAGCTTGTTCCCGAATTTTTAGCTGCACCCGAAACTAAACCCTTAACAAAGGACCTTCCAACATTAGATTTAGCTTCTGCTATACTGTCTTTTGCAACAGCGCTGGTTAAACTTTTACTGGCTTCTTGTTGAGCAGTTTTAACTTGACCACCACTTTGTATTAAATCTGATTCGTATTGGCTTTTTACAAAAGCTAAATTTCTTTGGGCTTTGTCTCTTTCTTCTAGGTTATTTCCCGCGGCTTGAATTTGAGTTTGAATAGTAGCTAAACTCGCGGCTTGATCTAAACTTTTAGCAGCATCATACCCCGCAACTTTATTTGCAACTCTTGCATCTAAGTTCATTGCGCCTGTTATTTGACTGTCTCTGTCAATTTGGGTTTGTTTACCCATTCGTTCCTGTTGCTCGTTAAACTTCTGCTCAAACATAGCATAGGATCTTTCGGTTGTTTCTTTAGCCATGCGCTCTGCGGGCGTCATAGTTGTAAAGTTTTTCTTTTTTACTTTTCTGCTTCCCATAACTTTATAATTCTTTTCTAAATGTGTAACTAATTAAATCAAAGCCCATTGTAGGGGCTTCTTTTTTCCAACCTTCTCGGCTACTTTCAAATTCAATAGCAACGGCGTTATATTCGCTTGCTAGTTTCTCTAAAAAAGTAAAACCAACATTTCTATAATTATACTCCGGTTTTTGGTAAGTTGCCCATATGTGTAGGGTGACCTCACCACTTTTGTTTTTAAGGAACTGCACAATTAAAAAGCCTACGTACACATCCTCTTTGTAGAACATATACAAAACAGCTTCGCCTTCTCGCAAGGCTACATAAACATCCGAAGTGATCCAGTCAGCTCGCGCTTTTTTTATGACTTTCTTTAAGTGAGGTTCAATTTTCTCGAAAGAATACTTTACTTCACTCTGAGGAATTTCTTCAATTGAGATCCCATCAATAATCGATCTCTGAACCATACTTCTTATACCTTTTACGAGGGCTTAATCCTGCTCCTCTATATTTAACCGTTCTTTTGACACCTAAATCTCCGCCTCTAGCTTTAAGTTCTGCTTGTACAATTTCTTGATTAAACAAACCTAAGTAATCTCGCGATGCGTTTATATCAGTCCAGTCTTTAGAAGGTATTCTTAATAGTCTATATAAAGTTCCATAAACAATACCGTCTCTATAACTGTTTGAAAAAGTAGTATCAATATTACTCGTGGTTCTACTAGGTTTTAATGCAACGGCTAATTGAATACCATTAGTAACTGCACTACCAGGAACTGGTATTACCCAAAACGTGCTTGGGTTTTTTTGCAAATAAACTTGTGGTACTGAAGTTTTGTTTCTCCAATCAGAATAATTTAACTCTAAGCTTCTAGGGCTAATAGGGTCTAAATCATCACCATCATATGTCATCCATAAAATTGCATGTACATCAGTGCCACTTGGTTGGTCAAACTCATATTCATACACCCCACTAATACTTGTAATTGGATCTAAGTCATATACATAAGCTTTAGACCTTTCCGCAAATTCAATACAAGCAGAGCGCAAAGTAGATTCAATTAAACTATCTGGGCAATTAGGTACGTACGGAAGTACATCTTTTACTAAAGAATCAAATGAAGCCATTATCTAACCCCCTGCGTTACAGGTTGTGGAGCATTAATTTTATCAGTGTTTGGATCAAGTAAATTTTTAGCTTGCCCTCCACCAGTTAAACTAGAAACAAATAATTGATAGTGTGTATTGGCTCTTTGTTGACTGCCTGCAAATTCTGCATCTTTCATGTAACACCTATATAAAACATAATCCACAAGGGCATTACCATAAATATCATCAATATAAATAGTACTACTTGTAGCACTTAAATCTGTAGGGTTTCTAGCTGTTACCAATTCTACATAAGCATTTGATCCAGACTTAACACCAGGGTATACATAAAATCTTCTAGGGTCATCCGCATCATAAACATAATGTTTAATAACAGAACCATGGGCTGCATCCCCTGTAACAGTAGGATCATGCCAGTTTGGTTCTATAGAATTTAAAACTTCACCATCAACAAGTCTAATACTTCTTTTGCCTGTCGCACTGCCACCAGTAGCACTCATATTACGTACTACTTTTATTAAAGACAAAGCTACGTCTGGTATAGATTGTTCTGTACCAGTAACTAATTGTACGTTTGAATGATCAGCTGCGGCTTCGGGCCTAAAGTTAACTACTTCTCTTTGTGCATCATTTATAGAACGAAGCAATTCAGCTTCAGTCCATCGAACGCCAGTTGTATCCTGCAGGGTGTCCTGAATTCTAGATATTAAATTAGCGCCCGTTAGTGTTCCCATTATTTCTTAGCAGTTTTCTTTACCGTTTTTTTAGCAGCCGGTTTTTTCTTAGCGGGTGCTTTACTATCTACATAGGCTTCGTTTATATCAGGTGTAGAGGGATCGTCAGGAATATAATGTCCTTTTTCATCTCTAGCCCTAATAGGTTCACTTGGCTTTTTGTCTTTAATTGAATGAGGTTTGTGTTCTGTACACCCTTCTTGTAAACATAATAAACCCATGTCCTGTCCAACTTCTTTTGGTACGCCAGCTTCCAGTCTGATTGATGCGCCCCAGGTGGTCGAAATATACCTGTCAATATCTGATATTACTATCATCTTTTACTCCTAAAATAACTAACTAGTCTTCTTCCTTTGGTTGAAGTTCATTAGTTTGTTTATCAACATTTTCTACAACAGTAGTTATAACACCGTCGTAAGTTTCAGCCACAGTATTAACAACGCCACTAACATCTTTTAACGCTGCTCCTGAGATAGAGCCAGCAGTTTTAACAGTTGTATCAACTGTAGTCATAGCAATATTTTTTCCACCATCAATAACTGAACCTACTGTTGCACATGAGGTGG
>Ga0181379_1000627_pt1 | contig 17231 bp, 14 predicted proteins | sample 2SPOviralmetaG_FD_130115 | JGI IMG/M metagenome (GOLD analysis project Ga0181379, IMG submission 130115) | Marine viral communities from the oligotrophic San Pedro Time Series (SPOT) site, San Pedro Channel, CA, USA - 2 SPOT_SRF_2009-07-10 | ecosystem: Environmental > Aquatic > Marine > Strait... | reverse complement strand
TATAATCATCAAAACCTGGTATTACGAATTCTTCTTCTGTTTCGTTTATATAAGTTTCTTCGTTTTCTACATATTCGTCATCTTGCAGTTCTTCAGCTCCTCCGTATAGTGTATCTATTTCTTCTGAGAAGCTTTCTGATACATACTCATCTGTTGGGTTTCCTGAGTCAAACATATAGTTTGAAGAGGAAGTAGGTGTTGGTGGTTCTAACCTAACACTACCCGGTCTAATATTAACTCCAAATAAGTTTTGAGGAATAGAGATTACGGTAAATTCATCTTGTGCTCTTCTCTGATTTGCTGTGTATGAACTCTGCAGGTAGTTTTCGTATGCAGAACCAGACATTTCATTTGAACTGGTAGTAGGCATACCTAAACTATTGTAACCGGAGTAGTAAAGGTGGTTTATACTACTGTATACTAGTCTAGTATAATGTTCGTAATCTGTACCGCTTAATCTTTGATCGCTGCCACTTGGTAACCATTGTCCAGAACCGGAAATACCTACATATGTTTCTACACCGTAGTCGTCATGTTGACTTCCACTAACAGTGAAAGTTTTATGAGCTACATACGATGTTAAGTATGAATCTTCCTTTTTTAATTTTTTGTAAGCAGCCATTCATTAATAATCAAGTTTGATTCTTATTAGGGCTTCTTTTGTAAAGTCTTTTAATAAAGGTTTAGATAGTTTAGCTACACCTAATAAATCATTATTATCATTATAAAGACCTACAGAAGTTATATAAGCCTGTGGGTTGTTTACCATTGAGTTATGTCTCAATTCTCCTGAACCTGTTATATTAGATGGATTGTTTGAATAATTAAATTCACTATTTCTTACTCTAACAAATACATAATTAGATGAAACAGTTTCTTCAGAGTTCATTTTAAAAGATGCTCCCGCTTTAATAGCATTGTAAAGTTTCTCATTATTATTTCCATTAGTATCTGCTGATCCTGTTTCAAAGCCAATACTACTTAAAGATAAATCTAATGATTGAGCATTTAATAATATTACTCCAATATCCGGTAAGAACTTACCGTAAGAAGCAACGTATGCACCACCGTTATCAAAGAAACCTGTACCGCCGTCAAAGGACTCGCCGTTAGAACCTGATATTAATTCATATACTCTACCAGCATCGGTAAAAGTAACTGTAGAGGTTTGACCACTATTATCTGTTAAAAATAGGTCAGAAGAGCCGTCGTTTAGTTGTAAGTTAAAAGTTCCAGGTAAAAGTTTTTCTTTATATCTTGCTCTATCTACTGATACGGCATAGATACCTTTGTTAGAAGTAGCTCCTCCAAATAATATATCTTGCTCTTCATCTCCTAGTACTAATGATCTATACTGACCAAATATAGTAGAAGTAGGTGACTTACCAGCTACGTTTGAGTTATATGGTGTAGAACCTAGCCCACTAATATGTCCATACGCTACTGACATTTGTACTGCAGCATTAGATAGATCTGATCCTGTTTGATATATATTTAAGAAATAATCTCCACTAGCACCTGCTCTTTGAGTAGATGAAGTAAAAAATGTTGTCAATTCATAAGTATCAGTAGACCATACGGTAGAAGATATAGAATCTGCACTTACAATTACGTCTTCGGTTTCAAATTGTTTAAATGACATCTCTTATTAGTTTGTTTTCGTTACTGTTATAGGAATAGTAATTCTAGCTCCACTATCTCTACCTATTAGTGTAATAGTACTTGTTAAAGTACTGCTAGAAGATCCATATAACGTATTAATTGTTGTACCAGTTAAGTTGATAGAGGTTCCGATTACTGTCTTAGATACATTAGTACCTAAAGTAGTAGTTTCGTTAAGTCTTTCAGCTTCTGCTGAGTTGATACCCACGCCTGTAAAGTTAGAAAGCAATCTTACGTCTGCTATGGTTGCGGTATATCCACTTGATTCAAATGCTTGTGATGTCCCTAAGAAGTTTAATGTTTGAGGAGTAATAGTTAAGGAAGCACCTTGCTTTAATGTAATAGAAGCAAAACCAGCTTCTAGTATAGGAAGCTTTGCTGTACCTCTAGGTAAAGTGGTTAGTTTATATTTCATTATCTGATTTTCATCAGGGAATGCCTCTAGTAAAGGCATATTTTCGATTGCTTCACCGTAGTATGCAGAACCAGATGGGTGTGATGTATTATACAGAGTATAATCAATCTCATCATCGGCTAGTGCAAACTGTGAAATTCGGAATGAGCCATCTCCTCTTGCTAGTAGCTCTCTCCCTTTCTTGGTTAAGATTGCGTCGACTGTTACGACTGAGTTGTTTAAGTATCCCATTTTTCTAACTTTGTTTTATATTATATAAATATCTTGTTTATTCTTTTTATACTGTACACGCTTCTACTATTTCAGTAATGAAGCCTCTAGAGTTTGTTTTTACTACTGATCTATTTTCTTTTACCCATACCTGTTTATCTGAAATGGCAATTAACCTACTACCTTCTATTGTAAGTAATCTAGCACCTGAAGATCTAGTAACTATTCTTGTATCTCCTGTAATGGTTAAGGATTTTAATTTAGTACCGGTTCCAAATACATCTCTCTGCACGAAAAGCTGAACAAAAGTAACTGAAATGTTAAATCCAGGTATACTTGTTTCTTGTACAGTAAGCACTTGCATATTTTCAGTATGAGCTGAGGAATCGGCTAGTAGTCCATTAACACTAATAATATCCCCTGGTTTGAGTTTTACACCTGCTCCTGTTATTGAAAAATTAGATTGGGTTGCTGTTTCAAATCCGGTAGCGGTAGTAACATAAGTATTTCCGTTTTCTATACCTAACATAAACCCTACTTGTTCGCTTGATACTTCAGGAAATTCAGTTGGTCCTTCAAATAATATAGGAACCATGTCTCTATCAGCTAACGATTGGCTACATATGAAGCTACTTGATACTGATGTATTATAAATTGCTGCTTCGAAAGGTTTTGCTGCTACTGCAGGAGATATACCAGAGAAATCTTCTTCGGTTGTTTTTGTTCCATTATATCTAGCGTTTATTAAACCTGTATCGGTATAGTTAGAATCCTGTACTGGTGCTTTTGGAGCATAAGGTTCTTGGTCTGAATAGTATAAGCTTACCGGTAGAAAGTCTATATTACTATTATCATTACTGGCTAGAAAAGAAGTTATATTTACTGTTTCTGTTCCTCCAGATGCAGCGGTAACATTAGATTCTTGTTTTAATCTTACAAATACGTTTCCTGAGGTAAAACTACCTGATGTTATAGCAAGCTGAAAGGGATGATAGGTAGAGTTTATTTCTCCGTTAGTATAATCTTGAGTAGCCAAAGTATGTGTTGTTCTATGACTGTTTGAATTATCAAAGTTTGCATTGTCGTCAACTTGTATAATTAAAGAAGAAGTCGCCTCTAATTGATAAGAGGGACTATTGTACAATGAACTAGTTACATTTATTACAGATGCTTGTGGGAAGCCTAACGAAGCTTCTAAATCTGGTCTTAATACTCTTATGTTTAAATCTCTATTGTTTATAAAAGAAGAAGCTGATGAAGTTACTGGTCCTAATAAGCTTTGACCTGATGTATTAAAATCAGAATCACCTACAGAGTCTGTTACTCCTCCAGTTCCATCATCATATTTTAAACTTTTAATTATAGTACCAAATCCTGCTATAGCGTTGAAGTTAGAAGGTCTTACTTGACCTCCTGTTCGATCTACATCATATCTTATAAAAGATTCTCTTGCATCTTCTGCATTTGAAATAACAGCATTATAATTGTTATAGAAAAAGGTTTCAGTTAAGTATGGACTTAGTCCAATGGAAGCTTTTTGACTCCCTGATATATCACCTATAGTTCTATCTATTACGTCCAAGAAATAATATCCATTTTTTTCGTTTATAGATATAACTTCTAGCTGTTGAACTTCTCCTGAGCCTGTTACCGGTATACTAATAGTTTGAAGTTCATTTAGAGAATTAGCAACATTATCAAAATCTATATCAAGATTTGATACAGTCAAAGCTTTAATATGATCTTGTCCATTAATAGTTTTGTAGAAGACTCTTATTTCTCCGCTTTGTGGTGCTGTTTGTGCAAAAACTCCTTGACTTGGCATATTATTTTATTATAAATATTTTAATCTACTTTTATTATTGTTGTTGACCAATTTCATTTTGTTTAATTTTAGCATTGTGAGATAAAACGTTATTAGAGACATATGTTTTAGCATACTCGACAGATAATTCATGTACATTACCGTCTTCGTATTCTTCTTGACCTAAATATTCATGTCCTGATAGTATATCTCCTGCTACTAAATCTACAGCATCAACATACTCTTGTCTGTTATCTACATAGAATCTGTGATGTGGTGAAACTACTATTTCTTCATTTTCAACTAATACTTTTATTCTCTTACTATAGATTACTTTATTTTGATATATTCTAGCATTTATCCACTCTAGACTTGTTTCGTGTTGAGTTTTAATTTCATCTCCTATAACGATCTGGTCTGCTTTTTTTAAAGATCCGTCAGACATTAGAATATGTGTAAATGGCGCAATACATCCTCCTCCTCCAGAAGAGTATCCAGATTGAGTTATAGTTTTAGTAGCTAACGTAGTAGAGCCTGTTTTTAAAGTTAAAGTAACCGTTCTACTACTTGAAGAGCTATTATTATATAAGTATACATTGATAGAAGAATCATCTCCTTGACCGCTTGCACCTGAAATACTTGCCCAAGATACATTATCTGTTAAGGTCCAGCTAAGCGTATTCGGTGTAACATTTACTGAGTAAAATCTAGTACCTGCAGAAGAATTCGTAGAACTATTACCGCTTATAGTACCGCTTTGATCATTATATACTATTGTATCTGTTACGTTTCCTCCTTGATTTCCTACCTCGTCTTTTAAGTAAAGCGTAGCAGTAACAGTACCGCCTTGTATATTCCAACCAGGTTGATACTTATTCATAGTAAATTTTTTATTACTTGCAGCTCCTAATTCTCCTGATACGTTTGTATAATTCCCGGAAGTTGACATAGAGCCTCCACCTGTGGAAGTGATAGTACAAAAATACTGCCCTTTTTCGTTGGAAGGTATATTAGTTATTTCTAGATTAAATACCCCGTTATTGTTTGTTGTAACATCTATTGCTGTTCCTGAGAGAGAATTAATATACCTTACTCCGTACCCAGTAGGAGTGGAAGTATCTTTTATACTAGCAGTTAGACTATTAACTCCTGTTACTGGAGCAAACGATGTATCTACTGGTGCGCTAGCTCCAGTATTACCTGCTGCATCTTTTAAAACTACGTCTAGAAAAACGTTGGTTCCATCTGCAAGATTGGTTGTGTTTATCGTACTATTGACTGTAGATGTAGTTACTGTTCCTTTTTTCTCTACTTTAGTATTTGGTGTAGATTCTAAGAAAGCTGAGGCTGTATATGAAGCTCCTATTTCTGCGTTAAGTATTTTAAACGGTACTGATTGTTTATTTGCAGCTGTAATATGTTTAGGGTGCATAGTCCATGTAGCTGTATATCCGCTTGGTGCTGTGCTATCGAATTTAGCACAATCAGCTGTCTCTAATACTTTACCTTGATCATTTCCGTCTCCAGTTCCACCTACTTTTATACTATGTCCATTTGATAGTTTATACCATTTAGTATTTGCATCACCACCAAATGTTGAAAGTCCGGCGACATCGTTAAATACAAAGTCTCCAACGGTTAATGGAAAAGCACCGCTTCCATCATGATAGTATGTGCTTGTGCTATTATTAGTAGCACATGAAGCTGTTCCATCATTTGACGGTGTAGGATCCATAGAAAAAGCAGTATATGTAGCTGCTGATCCTTCATCGATAGGGGTAATATTAAAGTTTAGACTAGGTACGTTAACTTGTTTAAATAAGTTTTCGTCATTTAGTTCTCCGTCTGTTATCTCTATATAGCTTCCGCTTAACTCTCCATTATATTGAGGAGATTCATCTTCAATCCATCTGTCTACAGATCCTGATTTAGTATTTATGTTAAGTTTGTGTAAAGTACTCTTTTCACCTGGTTTAAGGGTGTTTAAAGGTTTTGTATAGTTTACAAAATAACTTAATAAGTCTGTATCTGCCTCTAAAGTTGCAGCAGCAATTATTACATCGTTAGCTAAGGGAGTAAAAGAAGCTGATATGGCACCTAAGTTGTCTCTAACTACCCAACTATCTTGTCCGTGCGGGCTATAGTCTATAGGTACAATATGAGGATGTGCGCTTAGTAATAAGTCTGAGCCGCCTTGTCCGTCGTTAATACCGAACCTATTAACTGCAGACTCTGAAGTAAACATTAAGTAAAAATCTAAATCGGCTGAAACATTTCCTTCGTACGGAGTGTAAACTGTTCCGTGACTACTACTATCGGGGAAGGTATAAACAGTTCCGTCTGGATGGTGTAACTCTGTACCTCTCATTGTTATTTCTCCAGCATTAAAAGCTGTAGGGTTAGAATAATCAGGTTTGAAAGTAAAGTTACTTATACCTCCTATACGACTAGGCCAGTACCTTTCTATATCTTTTAATATCTTATTTGATTTTCTACCACTTTCATATGCCCCACCATGAGATCCTGTTGTAAAAGCTGTGTCTATACTTGCAGAATATTCCGGTCTTGTACCGGATACTTGAGTTGCTTTAGCTTTTGATCTATCTAATAAGTGAGGTTTAATAATTATACCTGTGTCTAATGTAGCTTTTGCAGGTACAAAATCTTTTATCATCTTAAATAATACGTTGTCATAAAATTTAAGTAACCTAACAAAATCATTTAATTGAAACCTAGATAAAGAACCTAATACTGCTTCTGCTTTTTTATCTAAATCTTTAAACTTACCTTTATCTTCATCTCTAGGATCTCCAATATAGTCTCCTATATTAAAATCATTTGATACTTGAGAAAGTATAAAGTTATTAATACTGTCAGCAGGAGAAAATCCTACTTCTAATCTATGAGTATCTAAGACTATACTGCTATCTTCTTTCTGTATAGACTTATCTTTAGTTAATACCTTACCTACAGATCCACTTGCTCTTGTTTCATATTTAACTTTATCTTCAGAAGAATTATTTGATTTTTCTATACCGAAAAACTTATTACCGTCTACATCGTCTCCGCCGTACTGTTTAATGGTTAAAAAGTCTGATGGTATTCCGAAACAGTTTATTAAGGCTCTTAAACCTCTTTCAGTACCTTTACTTTTAAGTAAGAAAGGTAAGTTATGGTATATTCTTTTATAAAGCTCTCCTTCGTAATTTTTTCTAGCTATAGGTTGCTTATCAGAAGGTATATTAGGAACTTGTAAAAATGTATTAACTACTTCTTCTGTGCTTCCGCTATCATAAGTGTCAGCTATTAAGTATTTAAATAAGTCATTAGTTCCTTCTGTTGAGTTGTATAATTTAGTCCCAAAACTTTTTAAAGTATCCCTGACTAAATCTTTAGAGATACCAACATCTAATCTATTATCATTATCATACTTATCTGTTACTGCTTTTGTGTAAACCCATAAATTATCAAAGTGTTGACCTATCATATGAACAAATAACAAAGCACTATTATTATTTGAATCTTCTGCAATATAAGAGGGGAGAGTGTTAGTTAATACGTCATAGTTAGACGTATCATAATTAGATGCACTAGTTAATTGATCGGCATACCAGCCTATAGCTTCAGAAGAAGTGGTATGTAAATTAGTATGAGGTTTTACTGTGGTAGATTTAGGCCAAGAATGTGAGCCGCTTTCATAATACAGAAATCTTTCATAATGATCAAAGTTGTCTATAATCCCCTTTATAAGGTTATCATAACGTGCTGAACTACCTGAATTATTGGTTGTGCCTGTTATCTGTGTTTTACTACTTTCGTATGTCTGTAAAAGTTGTACTTTGTACTTAAAGTTTTTAAGTCTTTCTGTAGCAGAAGAGAAGTTTATAAAGTTTTCATATTCATTATGATCAATGTTTATTTCAACACTTTTTTCACTTATATATGAAAATATTTCTCTATTAGAATTTAAATTTGAAAAACTAAATAATTCATCATAATTAAAGTACTCAGTAGGAGTAGCTCCGTTTATATCTAACTCTATATCAAAATTAGCCTGTCTTAACGTAGGAAATACTACAGGATCATCTTCTACTTCTACTTGAATTTCAACTACACAAGAATCACTAACTTTCTCTACTATCTGTACTTCATGTTTGATTTCAAACTTTTCTGGTAGAGGTTCGTATAGTTTAACAGCAATAGTGTATTTGTCATCAAGCTCATATACATCTATATTAGTAATAATAAAAAGATCATTATCTCCTAAGTTTAACCAATACTCGTCAAAGTAGTCTTTATCTTTTATTTGATCTCTAAGATCTTCTGTTGTGTTAATTATCTTATTAACATCAATTTTATCACTATATATTAAAAGTTCTTTTCTATCTTGAGATATACTATTGATAAAAAACTGCTGCTTGTTATTATCTATTGAATATAAATCATTTAAGAAGTGAAATACAATTTTATGATCAGCTCCTGTGAATCCGTTTTCTATTGAGATAGTTTCTGGCTGTAGTGTAAGGTTTGTTATATTACCGCTAGCATCAGTCTCTACATCAGAAGAGATATTATAATCGTATAGAGAGAATATCTTTTCATTATTTAAAGAGTAAAAATGAGTCTCTATATAATTTAATAAGGGATTATAGTTTTTATTAATCTGGTAGTTATCGATCAAATTAATATCAGCCGAAGAATAATTTTCATTCTCAGGTATTGAGTTATATTCTCTATCTAATAATGTATAAGTTATTTTAGCCATACTACTTTACTAATCTATATCCTACCCTATCTTCTTTATCAGGGTCTTTATATGTTACTACTCTCATTTTAACCCTACCTTTAAAGTTACCTAGCTGCTCTATAGCGGCAACAATATCTGCTGCTTTATATCCTGCTTGGTTTAATTCCTCTACTATATAGTCTAAAGTTAAATCAGCTGCTTCTCGTTCAGATTGAGGGATAAAGTAAGAAAAAGTTCTCGTATACGCTCTTCTTCTATTCCAACCTACGTTCAAATCTTCAGTTTTCTCTCCAAACAGCCAGAAATAATCTGATCCCCAATATCTACCGGGTCTATTTCGTCTAACATAACCACGCAAGTGAATAAAAAGCCTTTTCTCGATTACTCTTCTAGCCCACCATAATTGAGATCTTTTCTTTTTAAAGTCCCCAACTATCTCTGCTACATCTGCACTAGCTTGAGAAGAAGCTGCTGAGCTTGCTGCTTGTGTTTCTGCTGATTTTTTAGCATCTTCTGCTGCTTTAGATGCAGCTGCAGTTGCTGCTTCTGTAGCTTTGTTAGCTATAGTATTAGCCTGTTCTAAAGTTGCTATAGTAGAGTTAGCTGTTTGTAATTGAGATTTAAGTAACTCCATTTGTTCTGCTGATCCAAAGTCTAGTTCTCCGCCGCCAGCTAATTGAGTTTCTAATTCTAATATACGTCTATTATTCTCAAGCAATTGACCTCTTAAAGATGCAACTTCATCTAATAGGGGTTGTATGCTATCTAACTGAGTATCTATTTTGTATAGTTCAGAGCTTCTTTCTACCAGGTATTGATGAGAATTATCTTCTCCTTCGATTGGGATAATAGCATAAAGTTTATCGTATAGGCGGAATAATTCCTCTACAGTATCAGGATCAACAACAGGTTCAAGCTCTTTAAAAAACTTAAACTTACTGTCGATAACTCCTCTATACGATTGTCTATCGAATACAGTCTTTTTTATTTCTACTTTTTTAGCCATTTCTTACTACCTTGAAGACTTGGTCATTATCAATTACTGATGTAGACCCATCAATTTCAGTTTTTATAAGTAATCTGTAATATCTTTCTGGCTGTAATCCATCCATATAAATATCAAAATAGTTAGATGTATTATCAGCACTTAATTTAGTATATGTTGTATCAAAATCAACTAACATTTCTTCTGTATTTTCATCTCTAAGCCCCCAATAAGAAGCTGTCGGTAAAGTGTAGTTAGTTGTGTAAGCTGAAGAGGTTGTAAAAGTTCTTGTAGGATACTTAGGTCTAGCATTAATTCTAAATCTTTGCTTTCCTTCGTCTATATACTTACCTTTGTTATTTCTTATACTTACTGTTACTTCAGAACTATTCACTTCATTTAAGCTTGAAGTATGACTATAATCATCCCATTTAATTTCTAAGTAAGGTGGGTAGATAGTATTTGTATCTTCTCCGTAGTACTTTAATCTAACTGAGGCAGAAGTGTTAAACTCTAAATTATCATCTAATTTAAGTATCATACCGTAATTAGCTAACCATTCGTTTGAATGATACTGTGTTAACTTAGTAACGTCTATATCTAGATCATGGTCTGAGTTTTTATTAAAAGCTGCGCTTCCGGATAAAACTACATTATTTGAACCTGAGGTAAAATACCAATAGCCTCCGCCAGGTAGTACAGATTCATACGAACCGGTTGTTTTTAATTCATTCTCTGCTACTGTAAACCCATTACCGGTTTCAGATGTAAGTGCTTCGCTTCCTGTGGTCCAGTCTGTTGTTCCGCCTGCTAGTTTAGAATTCCATGAACAGCCTGTTTTATTAATTGGAATATCTCCAAATTTACCGTTTCCTTCATCCCATGCTTCTGCTAATGGATGAGCGTCAATAGAGTAGTTTATTGGAAGTTCATTTGCAAAATTCAAACTTAAATGTAGGTTAGCTTGATACCCGGTAGTAGCAGGTAAGGTAATACCTACTTTATCTGTAAGTACTGATTTAATTTCTGCTGTATTAAACTGTATAAGAGAACGTAAGGTCTGTCCTCCTGCGGCTACTCTATAGCCACCGACTTCTAATAACTCGTCTCTACCAGAGTTCGTTAAAGGGAATTCGGTTGAGATAAAAGAGTCTTTTTCAGGAAATATTCTATATAGTGCCATATTATAATGTTGTTACTCTTCCTTGTATATCGCTATTAGGGTATTTAACTTCAAAAATCATAGGATCTAACGATGGATATACTATATTACTTTTCGTTGCTCCTTTTATATCATAATCGAAAGTAGAATAATTTCCTCCTACTTTTGTTTCTAATTTCACATCTTGTACTGTCTGTACTCCTTTTACTCTATCTAATAGTGTGTACACAGAAGAAAGGTTTATTGGTTGATTTATAGACCATCTGTCTATGTTAAAATGTTCTTTTAATGCCTCAGTACACTTAAGTATTACTTCTCTAGAATTATAACTTGGTAAAGTAATAATCTCAAATTTAATTCCAACATTAATTACAAAAGCATCTTTAATAGTACACCCGTCAGTTAATGCTTTAAACTGTCCGATATATTTCTTTAGATTACCTTTTAATTCTGGTTTAGCTTGTACTACTTTTTTATTATTATCATAAGCTAAAACGTATAAACATACCCCTAATGGATTATATACGTTTGTATCTGATGTGGGTATATCTGCATCTGTGGTAACAAATGCTTTAGCTATAGAACCTAAAGTAGTCGGTAAAGTCATAGCTCTAAAAGCGTAGTCCTGTTTAGTAATTATTCTACCTTGTTCGTTAAATGCTCTTAAAGAGTTTTGTCTAATTTCTTCTACTGTATCTCCGTCCTTACCTCCTGAGGCTGGTTCGGGATTGTTAAAAGATAATGTATTTAAGTATGTATTATCTGTTACTGATGTGCTTATAGCTTCTTGGCCTGTTAATGTATTAGAGTTAATATTAGACGCTATGCCACCACCTTTTATATACTTAACAGTAAGAGTGGTATTAGAAGGAGCGTTACCGTATGCAGAGCTGAATAAGAAGTTGGAAGGATCGTAAGCATAGTCGCTTCTCCTTACTCCCTGGTTTGTTCCTGATCCTGCATTAGTAGGATTAGGTAAGAATGCATCGTCGTTTGAAGTAGACATTCCTGCACCAAACTGTATCTGTAGTTGACCTGTTGAGTTAAATCTAGTAACAAATCTATTAGCTGTTCTAGTTGCTGTTAGTAAGTAAGGAACTTCCCCGCTGTTATCTCCTGTGTTTACTGCTTCTGTAAATACAGTATCTTGACCTAAGTAGGGTACTTCAGTCCAGGTATTACCGTCTGAGTCTGTTAATTCTGATATGCCTATAAGGTCTGTATCGTCTATCGTTAATGTTAAAAACTTACTTGCACTTCCTATAGAAAAAGTTCTAGTTACTACTTCCCCCGATTGTGCTTTTACATTTTTTACTAATTCATATTCAGCAGGATTTCCGCTCGAATCAATACTATGGATTGTAACTAAAGTAGGGTCGTAAGAGCTAGAAAATGCAAAGTCAATTCTATCTTGTAGTACAAACTTCTGATCTCCTGCTGATAATACTCCGTTTTGTGCTACAACTACTGCTTGATCGAAATCAGGAAGGTAAGAAGAACCGGATGCAGCTACTCTTTGAGTGACTTCTACGTCAACTGTCGATGCTGATGTAACTCTTGGTCTATATCCCATCATATATGCCATAGCATACAAATTACCTGGGTCTTGAGCATACTGTAAAAAGGTTTCCTGTAGTTGACTATCTTGATAGAAAGAAAGCATATCTCCTACATACGCAGACATTTCTATAAACATCATACCAGGTGAAGTAGGTGAAAAGTCGTTGTATGAATCAGGAAAATAATTCTTAGCTAATTCTACTAACTGACCTCTAAGATTAGAGAAGTTTTTATCGGTATATTGTATTTTAATATCTTGAGCCATTATTGTTCAAAATTTATTGTTATCTCATCCTCAATTTGAGTATCTATCAGTCTAAAATTTAATGTAAAACTGACTAAATTAGAATCTGGTGCTCCTTGAAGGTCTATATTTAAAATTTCAAGTTTTGGAAAGTATCTTTCTATAGCATCTCTAACTAAAAACTCTAAATCGCTTAAGTTATCCCTATTTATGTTTTCAAAAAGAAGATTTCTTATACCTGAACCAAATGTTGGGTTATGGTATCTTTCACCTTTACCTGTTAGTATGTAGTTTATTAAATTAGCTTTTATAGCTTCTTTAGTTTCGTACGTAGAATTAAATACAGCCTTACCTGAGAAAGGTAAAGCAACACCTACAGCCTTTCTTGGCTGTAAGTCTAATGGATTTATTTTCTTCGTTTCGAATGCCATTTTATACTAAACCTGCTTTTTGTTTATCTTTTTGATTAGAAGCTTGAAATACTGCTCCTGCTTTTTTTACAAAGTCTAATTGAGATATATCCATTCCTGGTTGAGTCCCGCTCATTCCCATTTGACTTGCCATACTGGTAGCCATGTTAGGCATACCTGTTACCATATCTGATGTTCCGTTAAAGACTGTTTTAAAATCTTCGTTAGTCATACCATCAGCTGTTTGTTTTAACATCTCGTTTATACTTTTATTCCCAGCTACTGGGTTAGTAGGAGATGGTTTCGGTACTGTGCTATCTACCTGTTTGTGTTCAGCTACTTTTTGAACTATTGGTGTACTAGCATTTTTTACTGCTTCGTTAAGGATGTCCTGTAACTCTTCCTTAACAGCAGATCTAACCTCTTCGCGTATAATTCTACGTAATTGATTTAGTTTCATATTAATAAATAGTTAAGTTATGGAAGTTGATTGTTAATTCTAAATTTTATTTCGTCTATCAACACTCTAGTTGATGAACTAAATGAAGACGGTCCTCTCATTACTACAACTCCTTTATCATTTTCTACTTGAGCGAACCTCTTTTTTGCGAATCCAGGAGAGTTTTTATCTTCTTGGATCGTAATTGCATAATCTTTATAAAAATACTTACCTTTACCGTCTGAGCCTAAGCTATTACCTGAGCCTAAACCAGCATTAGAAGGTAAGTTTTTGATAGTAGAAAGTATTTCAGCTTTTTGACTATCTTGTAGTTTATCTACACATTCGAATAATTGTAAATCTATACTTTTTAATTTTTCTTTTACTGGGTCTAATCCGTCAAAACTTATATCGGTTAAATCTTTGATAGCTTTTACATCTTTTTCTAACATATCTACTATCTGACATGCTAAATTTAAAAGTTGAGAAAATCTATTTTGTGCTCCAACACTAATAGAAAAGATAACACCACCGGCAGGTCCTGGTGGAATACCGATTGTACCAGGTAGAGGTATCTGTTCTAACACAAGTACTGTAACTTTTGCTGCTTTAACTGGCGGTTCTAATTGCTTTGCGAACTTCTTTACAGGTTGAATTTTAGCCTCTAATCCATTTATCATATTTAATAAGTTGTCTCTTACTGCTAGAAGTTTTTTCAACTCATCAACAGGAGGGCATGTTTGCCCCATAATTTGCTCTATTATCTTATTGACTTCTTCATAGACTTTAGCTATCACATAAGCCTCTAACTTAGCTAGATATTTGGCAACAAATGCCGCAAGATTCGATGGAGGTATACTACACGGCATTATTCTATATATAGTTTTTTAGATTTTAAATTACTACTACCTCTTGGGTTAAGTTGTCTTTTAAGTTGTTTAAAAACAATTTGAGAAGAGTTACCTCTAAGGTTAATCGTAGGTACAGGTTTTCCGTCAACAGTTTTAGCTTTACCCATTGCTTTAGAAACAGCTATAAGCTGATCTAATATATCCTGTAAGAATGCTTCCATTCGATGTCCTAAGACAGCAGGTTGTTTGTTAGCACCGCTACTTGTTCTAGCTTTTACTCCTAAGTATATTTTATCAGCATCGGCACAGATATAATCTTCTCCATCAATATTTACTGTTGTAGAGTTCATACCAATAGATTCAGCACTTGAAAATAGTATATCACTTTTTCTAGCGTTAAGAGTTAACCTGTCACTATTAAATAACAGTTGAGCCCCTTTGTAGTTAGAGGGTGTATCTGGTTTATTATTGTAAGAGTCTCTTTTATCTTTTATTAAGGTTAAAGGTATAGTGTGATCAGAGGTCATAAAAATAGAAGAAGGATCTTCGTTAACATCTTCTACTATATGTAGAAATCCATTTTCTGGTTCTTTTTGACCATTACTTATTATAGTAAGAGGTTTTAAGGTATTACTACTATCTGTAAAAGGTGATTTACCTTCAGCATGACCTGTGAATCTTATTGATTGCCCTAACCTACCTTCTAGTAGTACGTCCCCAGGGAAAGGTTGCATAGGAGCAACTTTATCACTAGCTTCTATACCTTTGCCAATATTTACTGAATCTTGACTATCTTCTGGTTTAACCGGTATAGCGTTATGATGAGGATGGTTCCAAATATTAAAAGGAGTGATATAGTACTTCCTTCCTTGGCCTGAACCTAATGCTACTTGAGGATCTGGTCCATCTACTAAAAATACGATTTCGTTTTTTAGAGGTAGAAGTTTCTGGTAACTACTTATAGGGTATGCTTGACCGGTGTGTTCTTCTTCTCCGGTATCAGATCTATCTATATCAGTTTGAGTTAGAAGTCTATAAAAAATCATCCCTACACCACTAGGTCCATCGTACTTATCGTACAGTGGATGATCGCTATCTACAATAACATCTATTACACGTGCAGGACCTATAGTTTCCCTCTTTAAATCTGTTACTTGTGAGGGGGTAGATGTGGTACGAAAATTATAATCTATAAAGCTCATTCTTCGTCTTCTATATCGTCAGATTTATTACTAATCTCTTCTTTTACTTCTTCTGATTCTTCCAACAGATCAGCAAGTTCTGATAGGTCAAACATTTCACCGTCTCCGCCTTTAGCAGATATTGCTTCTAACCTTTGTATTACTTGAGCTAGTTTAATTAGGTGTTCATCGTTTTTCACACCGATTTCCATATACTCTTTAATCATAGGTACTATCAAAGTAGCATCTCCTATGTTTTCAATTAGAGGTTTTAATTCACCGATTAGTGCTTTTACTTGTCCTTTAGTTTCTTTAGAATTGTCGTAAATTTCACCGAATAGATCAGATAAAGATTTTCCTTTAAATATTTCTTTATTACTATCCATAGTTAGTCTTTTACTTATAAATAGATTTAAACTAACTTTGTTTTGATTAAACCTACAGTATTATACTTTTCAAATAAATTATAGTATTCAATTTTTAATTTATTTACTACTTTAGTTAAATGAGGAGTTTCACAATCTGTCATCTCTCTGATATAAATGTATAGGGCTTTCTTTTTAAATATATCTAAATCTTGTCTGGTTCTAAATATAGTAAGTATAGCATCTGCTATCTTTCTTTCTGATTCTTTGGGAAATAATTCTTCTAGCACCATGTATGTTTCTGTTACATATATATCGAGGAATGCTCCTAATGTAATCGCATTTTCTTCGTTAGGTAAAGGAGAAGGGTTATAACCTTCTTGCATTTCATCAAAAGTACCTATCTTTTTAAGGTTTTTATAGTTTTTATTGTTGTAGTTTATTAACCACCTTTTAACTATAGTACCAAAATACGAATAAGCCTTAGCGCCATTAGTAGGATCAAACTTCATGATCTTTTCTTCTAATAACATTGAGACTATCTCGTGCTTTAAATCTTCTATTTTATCTACATCTGTGTAATAAAACTTAAAGGTATGTATGATGTTCTCTGCTAACTTATAAAAGGGGTAGTAGATGTGTTCTGTAAAGATACTGTTTCTATAAGCACCGTCTGTAGACTCGTTGTATTTGACTATATACTCTTCTGTTTCTTTTGTAAAGTAATTAGCCTTGCTTTTCTTTCTTGCCATAATTCTCAGGGAGCATGTATCGGTCTAGCTCTTTTTGTACTAGTTGTAGTTGTTTAAAAAAGTAACCGACCTCATCATCTGATTGAAAGACCCCTCCTTCATCAAGCTTATTAAGGTGCTTTTTAGAATCCCCTACTAAATTAGAGATATTTTGAAGGTACTGTGTTTGATCTACAGTAACATCTTCGTAGTTCTCTACTTTTAGTAAGAGGTTTCTTATAATATAAGATAAAATAATTATAATTCCAACTAATATTCCGGAAATTATGTAGAATGTTGTAGGATTAATGTCCATTTATAAGTTTTTTAACATATTTGTAAGGCCTTCTGAGGAGTTTACTCGTTTTCCTGTGGAAGACTTAGTTTTTTGTGCCTTTGGTGCAGTATTACCACCGTTTACTAACCAAATATCGTATTCTACCTTAGAAGCTAAGAAGTCTGCTG
>Ga0181379_1000626_pt1 | contig 17249 bp, 16 predicted proteins | sample 2SPOviralmetaG_FD_130115 | JGI IMG/M metagenome (GOLD analysis project Ga0181379, IMG submission 130115) | Marine viral communities from the oligotrophic San Pedro Time Series (SPOT) site, San Pedro Channel, CA, USA - 2 SPOT_SRF_2009-07-10 | ecosystem: Environmental > Aquatic > Marine > Strait... | reverse complement strand
TTCTTTTTTAGACGAAGTCAAAAAATTATTGAAAAGGAACTTTTCTAATAACCGTATATTTTCTCTCTATTATATGTTGAGAGAATAAATTGATAAAACGTATCTTTTCAGCGAAAAACGACGAAAACCGAGTATTCACAACAAAATTGATTTCAAAATATCCTTGAGACTATAGAATATATCGAAATCCCTCAAGCAAATCCTCAAACAATCCTCAAACAAATCCCGACTTCTCTCTCACTCAATTTATTACAGACTTCTCAAAAATCTATACACGAAAAACGTCCATACAAAACAAAATTGATTTTAAAATTCCCTACAAAACCATATCACATAACAAAAAACCCACAATGTCTCTCTCAACCATTACCAACGCCAAGAACGGAACTACTCGGTCAATTTATTCCGTCGAAGGAATCCAGACGATTCCCTTCAATGAGTCATACGAACCGAAATACACCGACCAAGAAAAAACTATTATCGAAGGCCTCGCACAACGATTCGAGATTGACGGCAACGACGAGCAGTTGTATCAATTTATGACCGCATTCTGTGTGCTGGCCGATTACAAAAAAACAAAAACTCATACTACAGGTAGAGCAAAAAAATCGAACTCGGTTGAGACGAAGAAACGAGCAGAATTCAAATCCCGACTTCCAGAAGACAGGTCGACATACGAAGTCAATGAGTCATACGACGGGTGGTCGGTTGTCAAGGGCGAAGTTGGAACTGTGTATTTTGACGGTCGAGTCCAAAAACCAGACGGAAAAGGGGCACTTCCATACTACTACACTTTCGAAGACGCTTGTGTAGCGGCCGAAGGAATTGATTGTGGGAGTATCACTCTCAACGAGTCGGGATATTCGTTGAGAATCGGTCAAATTCCAATCAAAGTCGGTATTAAGAAGGGAACAAAAGAGACGAAGGTTTCGCACCCAGAGAGACAAATAATGTCTTGGGCAAAAGATTCGGCATATCCATTAAAATACTCTCGCACTGAGCCAGTCAATGACAAGCGGAAGGCTAAAAGTCGGGAAGCAGAAAATGACAAGTCTATTATGGCTGGACAACTCGCAGAGTTAAAAGCATTGAAGGCTGGGAAGTCGGTAGTCGCACAAGTCGCAGCGGAAGAAGAAGAAGAAGATAATACTCCACTGGCTCAAATTCAAGCAAAGAAGATAATGAAGAAAATGAAAGTCAGGAAGCAAGAACCAGAACCAGAACCAGAACCAGAACCAGAACCAGAAGAAGAAGAAGACGACGAACTCGAACTCGACGTAGAGTCGGTCGAGATTGACGGTGAAGAATATTACTGGGAAGAAAAAACAAACAAAATTTATGAAATGGATTCGACGCAATACGTCGGTTATTACTCAGCCGACCAGACAAAGATTACAAATGAGAATGAACTCAAAGAATAGACAACTCGGTATTATATATAGATAGAAAATTATAAATCGGTATTTTAAAATAAAACTTATTTTTTTATTTATTAAGTCTGTAAAAAACAGTCAATTTATACATAATACCGACTTATGGCGGTCGGTATTTATATTTAGCAATTTTTCCAGAAAAAGTTTTAAATCGTCGAACTGAAAACGAAAATCGTCTATAGAAAAAAAATTGATTTGAAAATATAATTTATATTCATTAATATAAAATGCCTCAAACAATGAACAACGACGATATTAGAATTGGAATGCTCCACGACTACGAAACGAGAATCTGGGTCAATTGTAATTGGATAATAGATTATATTGAGACTTTGGAAATCACGTGTTGCGAACCGTGTAGTGCTGATTATGTAGAACAAGTCTGTATTTTTCAGTATTTAGGTGATTTTCCAAAAGAAAGATTTTGGAAAGATTTCAATTATGAGTTGAGTAGACACGAAGACTTTCGATTACCGAGTTTTAATGGTAGGATTGAGGAAGAAACATATTCAGCCATTAGACAAGTCTGGACTAATCAAATTGAAGAATTAAAAGACGACGAATTTCAAGACGATTGCTGGAATACAGCAACGGACGCATATAAATTAGACAACGGTGCTTAGACCAAAAAAAAAAAAGTTATATTTGAAATGGGTGGATTACCGATTATATGGCGGTGAGTTAGTTAGATAGTATTATTTTTTTTTCTCACTGGCTTCTGCTTCTCTCTTGGCTTTCCGTTTTGCTCTTGCTGCGGCCAAAGCGTCGAATTGTGCTTGAGTCAATTCTTTCTTTTCTTTCTTAACTGTTATTTTAACCTTTTTACCTTTTCCTGACCCCATTTTAGGTTTCTTCTTACTATCTATTACACCCATTTCTTCAAGTATTTTTGCCCTCAAAATTTCGTCCACTTCACCACTTAAAATCTCTTCGACTAACTCATTAAATATCTCTTCTCTTTCCCGACCTTCTGTTGTAAATTCTTTAAATTTATTAATCCATACTTCTTCTTCTCCATATGGGTCTTCATAACCTCCAGCACCACCAATAATTCTCATTGGTGGGTCGCCCGTTGTTCCCATATTAGTTATTTCACTCAAAGCAACTATGTAATTAGCGTCTTTCATTTCAATATCATTTTCGTCTGGTGGATTGGTTAATTCTAATGGTTTTGTTCCTTCAAAATCATAAAAATCGTCTTCACTGTAAGCACCGTCTTCGTCTCCGTCCCCCCCATTTTCTTTGTCAAACCATTCAAAACCTTTTTCAATATATCCATATCGAATAACGTCGTCGTCATTCAAACCTTCGGGTTGGTTTCTCGGTGTTAGTTCAGCAGCAGATAGTTCATTATCTTCGTCTCCATAATTTTCTTTACCGATTAAATCAGCATTTCCTTCATAATATTTTTTACCAGCGTCATATATATACAAAGTGTTTTCATTGTCGTCGTCTTCCCACCTAAATCTCGGTGGTTTTACTAACAATACTCGTCTTCTACCCCTCATTGCTCTAATACCGACAACTAAAACTTCGTCGTCTTCTTCGTCTTCTTCGTCGTCTTGGTTTTCATATGAAAATTCGTCGTCTCCGTCTGGATTTATAACTTCACCGTCTCGTATATGTTGATTTAATACCCACCACACGTCTCTCCAACGGTAAACAAATAATTCTGGAAATAAGTCTTTGTCGTCTCTTATATCTAAACTCGGTATAAATCTGCCTGTAATAAGTTTAATAGATTCTTGTGTTCCATCGAAATCCTTAGCATTTGACACTAACATATTCCCTTTTTTTAATACACCATTATCCCAAAATACCTCGCTCATCGATTCATAATCGTCTCTGTCTTCGTCTTCGTCTGCTAAACTCGGCTCTGGAGACGAGATTGGAACTTCTTCTCCGCTGTAAGTAAAAGCCATACCTTTATATCTTAAAACTATTTCTGTCTTACTTTCATATAAACTAATTCTACCGACTTTTTCGTGAGGACTCTTTTCCTCATATATAATAAATTGATTATCCATAATGTAATCTTTATTAAATATGGTGATTGCTATTGCGTTTACTTCGTCGTCGTCGTCGTCGTCGGTATCAATGTCGCTGTCAATACTCTTAACTTTTTCTGCTCGGTCTACTATACTTTGTAAGTAATCTGGACTCGGTTTTATTGATTCTAAATTAGCATATGTGATTGTTGCGTCGCTTACATTTGCTGGTTCTTTGTATGCTTTTTTTGGAACTGGCTTTTCAGGCTTTTCAGGCTTTTCAGGCTTTTCTTTTTTTGGAACTGGCTTCTCAGGCGGTTCAATTACTTCTTGGTCTTTAGTTCTACCTTGAAATGGTTTACCGATTCTTGGCTCACCACCGTCTAATCCTACTCTTTCCCCGAGTTCTTCAACAATACTATCATATTGTTCTTCAGTAAGTTCAACATATCTTTCTTTTGCTTCGTCGGCTAAGTATAACCGACCTGACTTCAAATCTTTTAACAACCCTTTAAACAGAACTTTTCTTTTTTTCTCATTCTTATAATTTGCTTTAAATTGCCTAAGTGCTTTAGAATCACCGCCGAACTGATTATATGGTATAGGTGGGTCGTGAGCATAACCAGTTTTTTTCAATTCGGTTTTATTAACACCTTTCTCTCGTTTTGATTTTAATTTACTTCCTTTGGCTGGCATATATAATTAACAAATAAAAAAAAACGAAAATTGTCTATAGAAAAAATAAAATTGATTTAAAAAATATTAATAATTATTTTATAATTATTAATGTCGAAATTTGAAAGATTTAAACAAGGTCTAAAAGATTATAATTTGACCTACAACCAAATTATGGAATCTGGGTGGAATTATTGTGGTGGTAATTTTAATTCACATTTAAATTATTATCATTTAAGATTTGGTTGGGAAGAACCACTCTTACCCCACGAAGAAGAGTGTGTCTGTGGAAAAAAAGGATTAATAAATAATGGCTATATCTGTAATAAGAAAGAAACCGAGTTTTTAGTGTTAGGTAGTTGTTGTATTAGACAGTTTATCGGCGGTAGAACGTGTGAAGTCTGTGGAGAGGGTCATAGAAGACATACAAGAAATGTATGTAAAGAATGTGAAAAATTTCAAAGAAAAGTAAATGGAAAATGGAGAACATTAAAAACTATGGAATGCGAAGATTGTAATACAAGAATCCATAAACACGAATGGAAAAAAAAGTGTAAAACGTGTTATTATTCTACCAATTGACTTTTCTGCTCCAATAATTCGCTGAATTTTTATCATTGGCTGTTAACCTCCCAGCCTTATTTCTTATTCCTCCACTTCGGGCTAAGTATGATTTTTGTTGTGCTTTCGAAGCACCCTTTCTTTTATCGGTCATAGACGCTGTCCCGAAATGTATAAGTCTTTTAACACCATTTTTCATAACGTAAACTTGACCTTTCTTACCAGCACGAGTAGACTTCATAGGTTTATATAACGGTTTTGCTTGTTTAGGAGGCATTATAATATGTTGAGAGATTTAATTTAGGCAATAGCATTTTTTTTCATATGCGGCATTGAAATACCAGAATATAAGTTAGTCTCACCACCGTTCTTTAGTTTCTTTTTACGTGGTTTTTTGTTGGGTGTTTTAACCTCACCCCCTATTTTTTTCCTCTGTCTTGTCTGTATCTGGCGGCATTTGCTTTTCGCCGTTCTTCTTTAGTTTTATCTACACCCAATCGTTGTGCTACAGTAAATTTCGGTTTTTTCGCTGCTGGTTTTTTTAATGCTACTGGCCTCACAACTTTCTTGGCTCTTTTTGCTGGTTTTACTGAGTCTTTACCTGCTGCTTTTCTTCCAGTTTTACAGCCACCATTAGGCTTACGTCCTTTTGCTCCAACTAAACAACCACCCTTATTTTTCATTGCTCGTGTCTTAACCATTTTATAATAATATAAAATAAAATAAATATAAATAAATATAAAATTTAACTTTGGAGACTTCCAATAAAACTTCTCTCGGACATTGCCTCACTTACCGAACCAAATCCCAAACTCCTCCATTCCCCCTCAAAGTCCTCTTCCACCGACCGAACTCTCTCACTTGTATCTGGGTTATAGATTTTACCGTCTTCGGTTAAGTAATACATTTTCCCTCTCCCAAACCGCCCTGTGCTGGCGTCGTAATTAATTTCGTCTACCTCCATTTCGGCTTCTGGGTCTACAGAAGATTCGTCGTCAGTGCTGTCGTCCGCAAAGGCCGCAGCCGAAGCCCCAGAAGACGCTGATTTTTTTGCTTTAAATTTACCACCATACATAGTTCCCATAATATACGGTTTCATTTCGTCTGTATTATCTCTCCAACGGTCATAAACGCTGTCGTTATAAACAACGTCGGTTAGTGGGTCGTGAAATAAATCGTCCCCCCGACCACTTGGATTCGGTATTTGTTCGAGGTGAGAGTGATATGCTGCGTCGAAACCCGTCTCGTTCTTGTCCCCCTTACTAATTCTTGACCTAACTTCAATATTTACTCTTCTACCGACTCTTCGTCTTTCACTTGCTTTTTTTTTACCGAGTTTAGCAACTTTTGCTTGAATTCTGGGCATTTTCGCTGCTACAGAAGCCTTAGCCGCCTTAGCCTTAATTCTTGCCCCCGCTGCTTTTTTCTTAGCAAGTTGCTCAGCACCGATTTTTTTGATTCCTTTAATAATTTGTTTTTTTCCAGCCTTAACTCTTTTCTTTTCTTTTACTCGGCCTTCCATTTTACCAGCGGCTTTTGTAATTTTTTTTGCTTGTGCTTTCTTTTCAGCAACTTTGGCTTTACCGAGTGCGGCAACTTTTGCTCTTACTTTAGGCATAATAGTATTCTTAACTCTTCGTTTAACTCTGTCGCTGACCATTTTAGTCATTTGTTTATAACTTGGCGGCGGTGCTTCCAATTCTTCGTTGGTTTGATTATAAAACTTAGGCATTATATAATTAACTAATATTTTTTTACTCGGCCTTTCGCTTTTTTCTCAGCAATTGCTTTCTTTTTTCTTGCTTTACTAAGTTCGCCCATTGTAGTCGGTGTTTCTTTAGTTATTCTTTTTGTCGGTCTAAAGATTTTATTTTTTTTACCATTGTAAGTTTTTTTACCGTCCTGAGTTCTCCAGTCTTCTTTATGCCAACGAGTTAATCCCGACTTTTTCGGTTTTGCTCCAGAATAACCTCCGCCTCTGGATTTATAATCTTTAACAACTAAACTTGATTTATATGCTGAATGTTTCATTCCAGCATATTTGGCTCTACTCTTGGCGTATAATGCTTTATTAGTGGGTGTGGGCATTACCATTAGCCAAGATTTTTTTTCCCTTTTCAAACATTTTTAACCATTTATCTTTGTGAACTTTTAATGCGTCTGGTTTAATAGGTAAGTGTAAAATAATAGGTTCACATTTGTCGCAGAGCGGGTCGTCGCTTCCGTGACAACACGCCACTTTTACCTCTTCTATAATTGTTGGAAGTGCCGCTGCTTTGCTTGTATCGAGAACTAAACCTTCTGGAATACCGACTAAATTACATTCACTCATAGTTTCAACTAATGCCGACTTTTTAAATTTACTTATACCTATAATACTGCTTTGTTTACAAATATCACGAAGTTCTTGAACCTTGAGAGTATACAAATATTCTTTTAAATTCATTATATATTAATATGAGATAGTTTTTTTGACTTTTCCCATTGGTTTCATTTTTTTCTTTTTTACTTTTTTTTTAATCTTAGGACTTACTCGTTTCATTCCTTTTTTAGTCGGTTTTGTCATTTGACGATTAGGTTCGGTATGGCTGAGCATTTATACATTTAACACATATAATTTTAATTCCTTAATCATTATTTTCAATTCTCTATTCTCTTGTTGATATGCTGCGAGTTTCATTTTTAACTTTTCAATAACTTCGTCTAATTCATTAATCAAATTGTTTATATTCATTATATTAATAAAGATTTTAAAAATCTTTAGAGCAAACTAAAAAAAAAGTTATTTATTGAACTATATTAACAACAAATGCGTTTGTATCACCACTTGTCCCTTGATTATTTCTAACTTTAACTCGTAAATATTTACCCTTCTTAAAATCGTGGTATTGAATATTTTGAGCACCAGAAAAATTTAAACTTGTATCCGTGAACCAAGTTGAATTATCGTAAGACCATTCATTAAAAGCGTCCCAAGAAGCATTTTGGGCTTCAATAAATGTCGTCACTCTTTCACCATTATTTTTCATTTCTACCGAATTGGTTGAACTCTCTGGCGAGCCATTAGCAACTAAATTCCCAGTCCCATATAAGAGTTGAGTTGCGGTTTTAGATTGATTTGCTGATAATATTTCAACAGCGGTTTCAATTGCTTCACTATCGACTTTTATTGTATCCAATTTTGAATTCGTTGCTGTCTGTAGAACCTCTAATGCCGCTAAGTCGGTAGCACAAGCGGCGGTATTAGTTTTAATATCATTTGTATCTGCGTCAATGGTTATGAGTAATGCTTCATTCGCTGCGTGGTCTACATTTGCTGCTGTGAGAAGAACTTCGATTGCGGCTTGGTCTGTTTCAATTGCCGACAAAGTAGTTTCAAGCGTATCTAATTTACCTTCAACACCGTCTAAATGACCTATAATTGTTGATTGATTTGCTGAAGAACTCGCCCCAGACGCTAAATCCATAGAACCAGAACTAATATTTACATTAACTTTGTTAGAACCGACACACGCTTCTAAAACGTCAATACCAGTATCAATATTACCCAAATGAACTTCAGCAGCAGCAAGTGTAGTTTGAGTAGCAAATCCACTTATATTACCAGAACTAATATTTACATTAACCTTGTTAGAACCGACACACGCTTCTAAAACGTCAATACCAGTATCAATCGCTCCTAAGTGTGCCTCAGCATTAGTAAGTAAAACTTCATTCGCTGCGTGGTCTACATTTGCTGCTGTGAGAAGAACTTCGATTGCGGCTTGGTCTGTTTCAATTGCCGACAAAGTTGTTTCAAGAGTATCTAATTTACCTTCAACACCGTCTAAATGACCTATAATTGTTGATTGATTTGCCGAAGACGAAGCACCCGTTGCTAAGTCCATAGAACCAGAACTAATATTTACATTAACTTTGTTAGAACCGACACACGCTTCTAAAACGTCAATACCAGTATCAATATTTCCTAAGTGTGCCTCAGCATTAGTAAGTAAAACTTCATTTGCGGCGTGGTCGGTATTTGCTGCTGTGAGAAGAACTTCGATTGCGGCTAAATCGGTATTCGCTGCTGTTTGTAAGACTTCAATTGCGGCTAAGTCGGTAGCACAAGCGGCGGTATTAGTTTTAATATCATTTGTATCTGCGTCAATTGTAGTGAGTAATGCTTCATTCGCTGCGTGGTCGGTATTTGCTGAGGTTAATAAGACTTCAATTGCTGCTAAGTCGGTATTTGCTGCTGTTTGTAAAGTTTCTAATCCGTCTACATATCCAGTTATTGCTGTGAGCGAACTTTCCACTCCGTCCATATGACCTATTTGAGTATCTTGTTTTCCTTCCATTGCTGTTAAACTGGCTTCTAAAGTATCTAATTTACTATTGGTTGAAGTCTGTAAAGTTTCTAATCCGTCAACAGCAACTGTAATTGCTGAGGCGGTAATTTCAATTTCATTAACACTACATTCTAATCTTCCAGAAGAATCTAATTTTAATCGTTTAAATCCATTTCCAGCAGCGTTCTCCGCAAGTAATACTTGACCTTGAATATTAGACATTTTATATATTAATCAAATATTATTTTTTGGCAATTTTTTCAATACTCGTCGGCGGACATTTACATATTTTGTGGCCAGTTTTAGGACATTTCTTCTTAGGTGTTTTTGTATCTTGTTCTGTATTAGGTGTAGGTTGTTGTATAGGAACATCGATTCTTAATATAACTGAACTATTTTCATTTAGAGTTGGATTCGTTAAGTCGGGATTTAATATTTTAACTCGTATATTGTTGATTTGAGTATCTTGGTTGAGAACTTGAACTATATCACTGTCTGCTAATGGAATAAAATCTTGTGAGGACAAACTGGTTTTAGCAACAACACCGAGTAATCCTAATGGGTCTCCTTTAGAAACAATATCTTTGTAGGTAGGAACTAAATCACTTGTAATTAGGTAATAACCAAATTTACTCAAAGTCGGTAATCCTTCGGCTAAAACTGGAGTTGGTTTTGCGACAACATTAACCATAGTTGTCATAGTGTGAATTGAACCAGAATAAGACGCTTGATTATTACCTAACTTGGGCATTTCTGCTGCTGTAGCATTTCCATATGTTCGTTGTAATTCAGTTCGTGGTGTGTTAATATCAAAATTATTAAATACTTGTGGATTTTTAACTGGCGAGCCGCCATACAATGCTGAAATATTGAAATCACTTGGATTGGCCAATGACGAAATACTTGGAATAGTCGAACTGTCTAACACTGTGTCGGTAGTTATTCCTCTCAATTTATATGTCTTTGGTTGACAATATTGAATTATGTTTTCAAAATAATCATTGGTGTTAAATTGTTCATATGAAAATCCGAGTTTACCCCATAATGTTTTAGTTTTCCAGATTTTTTTTGCTTGAGTTTTACTTGAGAAGAATTCACTATAACTTGCGTGTTGAGAATATACTGGGTCTGTAATTACACTGGGTCTGTCTCCATATTTTAGGGCTGTCTCTTGGGCAAAATTAAACACTATAGCACCACCGATTCGAGACTTAGGTCGTTGAAAACTTGTAATCATTTGTTGTTGTTCTTCTACAGTTCCCGACATTTGACTTTGAACTGTAAAGTTGATTTCTGGGTCGTCAAATCCAGCCTTGAATTCTTGCTTGTTGTCATTCCAAGATACAGGAAATTTAAGTCTTACCGAAAAAAAGGTATCTGCGGCGGAAGGGTCTGGTGTCCCCCCTGTCTCGGCTGGAATAATTTCAATAATTTCAACGAAATCTTGTCCGTCTGGTGCTGGTAATTTCTCGTGCGAATTTGGGTGTGGTGCTAAACTCACTGGTTGTAGTTTAGCACCAATAGTCATAAAACTCATTGCCTTAACATTACCAGCGTTGTCCTGAAATCTAATTTTTTCTAATACGTTTGTGTTTGGGACACACCTACCTCTAAGTTGCGTTGTTGCTGTGGTGCTGGCTGTTAAATTATCTCGTCCCTCCGCACCCCATATTTTCTGGAATTGTGAAAAAGGTTGAGAGTCGCATATTTCAGCACACCGTTTTAATCCAACACCGACTTCTCCTTTATTAGTAATTGGATTACCTAATATATCGTGTGAAGGTATTCTCCAACTTGCGTGAAGGTTATTTATAGAAAATGAAGAAGTGTCAGTATCAAATTGAATGTTGGCTTCTGGTGCTCCAATAGTCATACTTGTATAATCTCTTCTACCGATTATATAATCACTTTGGGCTTTCGCTCCCGAACTTTGACTAACTTTGTTGTCTTCAAGACAGTCTGTGGCGGTGCTTATGTCTCCTCGTTTAAATCCGTCAGTTCCAAATGCTGGTGGTAATAAATCCAAATCTAATCCATTGAGATAATTAACGCCTTGAACATTATTATCCATTAAATAACCGATATATCCAGTTCCAGCAATTTTAGTTGTGAAATTAACTCGGTTTTTATCATTTAATGACTTAGTATTGTCTCTATTCAATGCGTAATCAAATGCTGATATAAATGTATGGTCTGGAATTGTAGTGTTGAATGCCGCTTTTTGTGTTGGATTTATTTCGTTTAAATGAACTGTATCTGGTGAGTCTCTATATTGAATCGGTGTTATTTTAGTTGTAAAACCTTGTGTTCCTTGATTTATCATACCGTCCCAATTGTTAGTATTTAATCCACTATCATACGGTGCTTGTGGAACTTTGGAATCTGCTGCTGCTGTCCCCGACAATTGATTATTAATAAGCGAAATTAATTGTTGAATACCATAAACACCCTTTGGAACTTTTATTTTAGCAGACAAAGGTCTTGGACTACAGTAATAGTTAGTGTCGTTATTAAAATAAACTGGAACATTTGTTTTAACTCGGGTTTCCGCTGAACCTCCACCATTAATACCAAATTGGACTAAAGTCCCTGCTTGATTCGATATAAAAATTCCATTTCCGTCAGCACTAATTGAATGAACCTGACAACCCATAGGTATTATTGTATTCCCGACTTTATCATAAACTCTCATACCGACTTTTATATCTCTTGTAGAGGTAGGTGGGTCGATTTTGTAGCCTGCCTGTTTTAAATCAATTCTGCCTCGTTGGTATATATTTCCAGTTTCACTGGCTGTTCCACCAGCACTTCCGTCGCCCCAAGCATTAAATACATTAACCGTGTATTCTTGAATTGAATTAGCACCACCAGCACCACTCACCCAAGATTGACTAAATGTTCCGTGTCCATAAGTTGGTGAGCCAAGCACTTCGTCTAATGTAGCAATTTCTAAATGACTATCACTCCCATATGTTTTAGTAAAATTATCAGCAACTGGTGTAGAAGTGCCGAAATGAATTCGATTAGTAAGAATACCTCGTAGTTGTCCTTGTTGATATATTAATTTGTTCATTGAATCTTGAGTTGCTATAAATTTATTTAATCCACTTTGAACTGGAGTAAGTGTAAGACTTCCCGCTAAACTGTTAGGTGGAGTAATTGCGACATTTACTTCAAATTCGGTATTACTATCTGGTTCTGGTGGGTCGCTTAAAATCAATGGTGCTCCACTACCACCGAATTTTAAAGAATCAAGGTGTAATACAGTTCCTTCGGTAAGTGTTGATTTAATACCCCATAAACCATATCTGCCTTTGCCTCGACCAGAAGTAGCACCACTCGCCGCATTATTTAGTAAATTTAGATATGCCCAATCTTGGTTATTGACACGGAGCGAGTGTGCTCGAGTTGTAGAAACTGGGGCTTGTAAAACTGGAACTGCTTGTTCTTGTTCAGTAATATAAGCATAATAGTTAATGGTTTCGACTATGTCTTCTTCAAATTCTATGGATTGACCAGTAATTCCTTTCTGGTTTAAAAATGCTTGGTGAATACTTACTTCACTACCACTCGGAGCAACTATGGTGTCGTTTAAAGAATAATCCCATATATTAGTTTGGTCGCTTTCGTTGTCTTGAGCCGAATACCGATTAATGTCAATATAGTAAGATTTAGTTGGAGCACTCATTATCTATAGCATAGATAATTTATAGAAAATTAAAAATAAATAATAACAATAAATAATAACAATTTTAAGAAGAGACCATAACCGACGTTCCTTTAGGTAATTTTTTAACAACTACAACTCTGGAATGAGTAATATAGTAATCCACGTCCATTTCACCTCTGTAATCTGGAGATTTTCCCAGAGCATTAGAAGCGGCGACTGTTCCATTTCCACTTCCATTCATTCGGGGTTTTCGTTTGTATTTCCAGATAAGAGGACTTCCCGACATAATAGTAGTTCCACCACCGACAATCTGTGGATTACCATTAGATAAGTCAGCACCGAGTGGTTTGTATTGAGCCATTAAACCGTCTTCCATAGGCGTAAGTCGTTGTCGTTCAGCATTAGGGTCATTAAAATACATAGGTCGAGGTAAGATTAAATCTTCACCCATAACCATAGACATTTGATTATACTGACTTGCGTTTTGATAAATAAAGTTTGGATATAAATCTAATCCATTTACCTCGACATTGTATTCTTCTTCGTCCACACCGTGAATTGCTTGGTGCTGTAAGATTTTTCTTGCTAAACCCATAGAGTTTGGATTGGTAAATGTAATTACTTCAGTTGTTGCGTTTTCACAATTTCCAGAAAGAGTAAGTGTTTGATTAATCACGTCAACAGAAATAACATACTTTGGAGTTCCAGCAGTTGTGATTTGAGCAGATACTGCTAAAGCACCAATTGAGATATTTTCACAATTTATGTCGCTAACAACACCAGAACCAGTTCCCGCAGCAGTCCCAGTTCGAGAAACACTTGAACCTTCACGCTTTTTGTAGTCAACAAATCGTTTAGCCATAATAACATTGTGAACTTCCTTTCCAGTTTGACCTAACCTATGTTCGACTTCTTGGATTTCTTTGGAACTACCGACTGCTGGTAATTTTTTCTTAACAACCGAAATCTCTGGAAATTCAAATCTGTATCCGCCTTGTTTGGTAGTTTGTTCTAAAAAGTTATTAATTACCGACGAAGGAGGCAACATATAATCAACTACTAACTGAACTTCATTAAAACCTACGTCGGTAGTAGAAGCAGCAAATGGCGACCCAGTATCAGCACCAGCAGAAGGTTTGTATGGAACAGCAACTCCAGCGACTGTCTGTGGGGGATTGCTAAGGTTGTAGGCATATTTATCACTAAAGTTCATTTCAAATTCTAACTGAATATTGTAATCAGTAAATAAGAAGAGTGGAAGACTTCGACCTTTGAGGCAAGGGAAAATCATTGAGAGTGGAATACCGAATTTTTCGTTGATTGAGGAAGTAGCATTAATTGCTAAACTATTAACAGCGGAATTATTTCCGTCGGACACTCGTCCAAAATTAACTCCAGAATCATTTTCGTTTTTAACAATTTGACCACGACCAGTAGCAGCAGTTCCAGAACCTCGATTAGGAGTCGCAGCACCGAGAACTTTGAGTTCTAATGAATTACCGAGATAATGACCTAAAACATTCCTTCGCTGTAATACCGACTTATTGAGATTTAACATAGCAGCAATTCGGTCTACGTCTTGGGCATTCTGGACTTCGTAATCACCGATTCTTAAGTGGGCATTCTTAATACAAGACAAAGCACCAGACCAAAGATTAACTCGGAACTTATCAGCACCACCACCACTAAGGTTTTTTAATTTAAAAGTAAGCATAGACGTTCCTTCGAGAAAACCGACATTTCTAATAGTAAATTTAAACACTTTAGAAGTGTCTGTTGTGGCGTTGTTAGTTTCAACTGTTTCAGTTCTAATTTCGCTCTGTTGAGGCACTTCCTTCAAACTATAATCAAGTAATTCAGCAATAGACATTTTATATATTATTAATATATTTTATTTTAAACTTTTTTCTTTTTTTCTTGAAAAACTTTTGGATTCTTTGGTTTCTTTTTTTTATAAGGCAATGCTTTTTGTTTTTTTATTATATCAAACTTTTTTTCTGGTGGTGGTTTTGTGGGAGAATCTTTTTGAACTTTACCGTCAAAAATCTTCTGTGAATTGTGTTTTTTATTTTTATAATTTATGTCGGGATAAAGTGAATTCCACGCTTTTAACTCTATAGGATTAAATCTCTTAATCTTCATTTGTTCGGCTAATGTATTCGGTTTTCTTGGGGGGCGTTGACAAATATGTTTTGTTGAATTTAAATTGTTCATAATATAACAACATAAATTTTTGCTTTACTTTTTTATAAAAAGTATGCTAAGGTTTTTCTATTGTAAAGTTAATTACACTACCACTAAGACCCTCACTAATCTCATTCGTTTCAATATCTCTAATCTCTACGTCTAATGAATTAAGAATTTGTCGGTTATTATCTAAATCCAACTTCTTAATTATCGAAGGCTGGAAAGTCCCAACTACTATATCACCATTACCAGAATTAATAACTTTTGAGTCGCTGTATGGGGTAGGAACGTCGTGTATAATAGGTTGAGAATAACCCGCTGACTGAACATTTTGACCAGAACTCATTGCTTTACTCTGTATATTCTTGTATGCCGAGATAGGTAAGTTTTTGAGAAAGATTGAGTAAGACTCGTCTGTATGTTGGTCTGCGTCGGTTTTTACAATTGAAGCAGACTCACTCTCTGGTGAGTTAGGATTGAATGGTTCGCTTGTATTTACACCTATAAATCTTGCTATTTCTGTTGAAAGTTTTAATTGATAATTTTGAACTAAGGTAATAGGTGAAGCATTAGTCGCTGTTCCTCCGTTAGGACTGCCTGCTCCAACCTTTTCCCAACCAGCCATTTCAATTGATTCAAATCCCTCGCCGTTGGCCTGTGCTGAAGTTAAAACATTAAATGGAATTTGTGAGTTTGCCTTCTGTGCTTTTTGTGTCGCCGTTCCAGTAGTTAAGTCGGTAAGTCCTTTCTGTCTAAAGAAATTATAACTTAAGAATTTCTTTGAATTTTTAGTATCATAAATTAGATTCGAAGAGTCCACGAAGTGGCTGGTTGTAAGATTAAATATACGGAATTCTAATTTGTCTTTAGTATTAGCCGCAAAACCCTCAGCCCAATAAGTCTGGAATCCTATTCTAACACTAATATCGTTTGGGTCGCCTCCGCCGAGAAGTGCTGCTAATGGACATTCCCACAATAGTTCCATTCTATTAATTTCTGCGGCGGCTCTTGTTGGTGAGTTATGTCGGGAAGTATAGTTAGTTCCTCTCCAAACTTTTAATTTTGCTCGGTCTCCAACGTCTGGAACTGTATTTCCAGTTATTTCTATACCCATAAATGCTTGTGGAACTGCGGTAGAAAGTGTTGAACCAACCGCCGAAGTCTGGACTGCGTCGTTCACGTTAGGTTGATAAATAATAGGAATATGTAAAGTTCTACCAGAACTCGACGCTTGGGTTGCTGAAGTTCCGTGAGTAAAATTATTATTTGACCCCCCTGCTGAATAACCCGTCCAGTCAGTCGAAGCACCAGACTTTACCGAGTCAGCGATTTCGTGAGAAGTAAGTCCTAAGAAAATATTACCGATTTGTGTGCCAGCAGTCATATTTTGAGAAAAAGTAATTAGATTGTGATTTTCGCTATTGGCTTTGAGTTGAGATTGATATGAAAAATCGTAAGTCATTTTTGACATACCGAAACAATCATAGTATTTGTCTGCTGCGTCGACTGAACTCTTAACAGCAACGTCTAATGCTGTTGCGGCCATACCGAGAACGTGTTCAGTCGATAATCCATTCCATTTACTTAATTCTAATATGTTATAATCTTTATACCAACCTAAAGCAATTTTAGAACTGTCTTGTCTTTCATAGACTGGATTGTAGAGAAACATTTGTTTTGGAACACCACCTACAGCACGAATACCTAAATCACCGTCGACTTCGGGGTCTCCACCAAGTCGTTCATTTATAACTTGTTCTAATTCGGCTGGAGTGTAGCCTGTTTGATTTGTAAGTGGATTGATAGTTGGGATAATAATTGAGTTAATAGTCATTACCGAATTACTAATAGAAGTGTCATTTGGTGTTAAAGTCGGTAATACGTCGCCTAATAGGACTTCTATAGTTTGGTCGGTTGTAAAATATACAGAAGAATTTCTTTTGAACTTTGCGAAGTTCAAATATACCTTTGAATTAGGGTGAATAACTAATGGTTCTCTAAATCTAACTGAATAGGTGTGTCCATTTCCAACTGGAGATACTAAGTTGATTGAAGTCATTTATATAAATAACTGAGAAATTAAAAATAATATAATAAATCTTCCCAACCTTCGGCTGGATTATCTGTAAATAAATATTTACGCTTAGTTCTAATAGGGTCTATTCTAATAGAACCGTCGCATATTTTTTTTTTTCGGGACTTGACTTTCATTCGAATTCCTCTTTCGGCAAGTTGAAGTTTCATTAAGAGTTTCTTTGCTGGGTCTCGCCGCATAGGTCTTTTTGTAATGTAATACCTTCGGCCATAAATTTCTCCTAATCTCGAACCGTCTTTTTTACCGATTTTATATCCGTTGTTGATTCTAAAAATCTTTAAGTCCATATTAATATAATGTTTTATTTTT
>Ga0181379_1000623_pt1 | contig 17410 bp, 4 predicted proteins | sample 2SPOviralmetaG_FD_130115 | JGI IMG/M metagenome (GOLD analysis project Ga0181379, IMG submission 130115) | Marine viral communities from the oligotrophic San Pedro Time Series (SPOT) site, San Pedro Channel, CA, USA - 2 SPOT_SRF_2009-07-10 | ecosystem: Environmental > Aquatic > Marine > Strait... | reverse complement strand
GGATCTGTACAACCATAAACAGGTGGGGGAGGACAACTACCAGCCCCGAGATTTGTGTGTTTACCGAGTGCATTAACGCTAGCTAGTTCTCCGCCAGCGCCACTAAGAACCATCGAATAAACGCTAGAAAATCCACCATTATTTGGCGAATTCCATACATTAACCCAACCTTGTACTCCACCTGGTTCACCCCATCTACCAAATAGCTGATAATAAACATTACTAATTTGTGATCTTAAATTCCCACCATCGGGAACATACATCGTAAAAGCAACACAATCATTTGGGTTTCCATGTCTGTTATAGTGAGCGGTTTGATATCCCATTTTAAATATTCCTTACTTTACTCCAAGTATTATTTTGATTGATATCAATTTCTATAGGAAAATTGGATTTAATTTCTACTGGAATATCGATATCGTCAATCTTATATAATTGAGATTGTAAAACTTGTTCTGGTACAATATTAGGATTATATACTGGCTCCGCATCTTTATACACACCATCAATTTCTTCAAGGTTCAAATTATCTGGTCTAGTATCAATATTGACTGTAGTCGTTCCAGTAGCAGTTACAGAACCACCAGATCCAACAGCTGTTAGAAGATATGTAATTCTAGATGGACCTAGTGTATTATATGTAATAGGAACATTTAATGCAGAATCAGAAACTACTGATCCAGTAGCATCAGTTTCAGCACTAGTAGCAGCAGTAATTGTGATAGCACTTCCAGTAAGAGTACTCCCGTCAATATATTCATAAGTTGGAAGAAGAGTAATACTAGTATTTGCATATTCAGTTGCATATGCAACTGTTATAGTATCTCCATAGTCAACTTGAGTTGGTGGAGTAAATGAAGCTGTAGGTACTTGCCAAACATATACAGTAATAGATGCAGGAGCAGATGGTCCTGCAGGACCATTAGCAACAGCAGTATAAGTCGTAGTTTCTAATGGAGTATGTGTAGATGAACTGGTTAAAAGACCATTTCCTAGAGGTCCCTCAGTCCAACTAATAGAATTAGCATCACCAGTAACATACCAAGTAAATAGTACTGGAGTACCAGTAATAACCCCAAATATTCCACTAGGAGGAATATCTGGATCTGTGAATACTACTGTAGGAATTATAAGCATGTTTATGCTTACTCTTCCCATTCCACCATCTCCTACACCAGCGTTAAAATTGCCTCTACTTCCTTTATCACCAACTGTTATAGTATGACTAGTTCCAGGAGCATATGTTATAGAGTCAATTAAATTTTGTCTGGAGAAAAATGCATATACACCTGCTCCTCCACCGCCACCACCAGTTATAGCAGCAGGTTTAGTACCATTAGAAGTGATGGTAAAGTTTCTAATAAAAGTATTACCACCACCACTAGTTTGAAACCAAATATCAAATCCACATTGGGATTTACCCCTAAATCCAGAGTGACTATATGTAGAACCAGCAGTACCACCACCAGCAGCTTGCTGAGAGTTTGATATACTATATGTCCAGGTTGAATCCTGGTAGCAATTATTAAAAGAAACGCTATAATATTTGCCGCTATATGGTCTATCACCATTTTGTCCTTCTGCTGACAAATTCTGCGGACTGACACTAATATCACCACTAGTAGTAGTAAATTGTGTTATATTAGTTTCATTATTAAACACATGGGTTGAAGATGCTGTATATTGTCTAGACCCATTATCACCATTACCACCTGATCCTCTAATAGTTCCGTTTATATTAGCACCATTACCACCACTACTTTTTGTTCCTGCAGTTCCACTTTTTGTGAGGAAGCTTGGACTATTCGTAAGACTACTCCACCCAAATGTGTCACTAGCAGTTCCTCTCACTCCACCATTACCATTTGTAGTATTTGCTTTACCACCACCAGCGGTGAATCCTAAAGCAACACTATTACCACCATTAGTACCGTTTTGTTTGCTTAATGATGCTGTAACTCCTTGACCACCTCCACCACCAGCCCACATTGTCATCTCTAACGAGTATACTTTGTCGGGAATGGTAAAGGCATTACCACCTGCTGCTGTAAAGTCTCTAGATTCTGGCATTTTAAAACTTGATTAGGTATTCTACAAGAATAAACGGTGTTGAAAGTTCATCTAATTTTTCATCATTAGAAACATCAACGTCAATAAATGCACTAACTCCACTCATATCAAATTCTTGCTGACCATAACCGTAAGTAAAGTCATGATTGTATTCAAATGGTCTAGTAATATTATGTTTGTGGATTGACTCGCGACCAAATTGTCTAACTTCATCAAGTTGGTTATATGCTCCACTATTACCAGAAAGATTTCCTCTATCTTTACCACCACCAAATCCAGTTTTGTGGTTAGCAGTATAATTCAAGAATCTTTGACCTGCAGTTTGGTGACCATGACCCTGGAAGTTCTCAATATTTAATTCTGTTTCTGAAGTAGATCTTTCAACATTATATCTGGGATTACCAATAAATTGGATAACAGACTGTTGAGTCATTCGAGCATTTCCGTCAAAGAATGATTCGATTCTATCTCCAAAGTTACTAACAATACTAACTTGTGGTCCAACTCTAGTTAGAGGGTTAGTTTCTTCAATACCACGATCAACAATATCATTACTGTAAATACCTGTTCCTCTACCACCAATAATTACTTTAGAACCTAGATCTGGTAACTGAAATTGACCTAGATCATTTATAGCAATATCAGGATCTCTGATAGAAGAATTATTTTTTGCAAATCTTCCTGTAGTACCTTCCCCAAGAACTCTAGATAATGCCAGATATTCTTTGCAGTTAAGAACGGAACCATCACAACGCAAATAACCTGCAGGAATTTTTTCCTTAAATTGAACAGAATCAGGATCATTTGCTGATCCTAAACCTGCACTAGAATGCACAATAATAGAACCTACAACCCCTCCAAATTTTCCTTTTTGTCTTGTATAATTTGCCATTTTAGTATGCTCTAATGAGATATATGCAAGTTAACGAAGGTTGAGCAGTATTCATATCTATCTGAAACGCTCCCTTATTAGATTCGTTATCAAGATCAGTATTGCCAGGAATATTAACTACAGGATAAAGTCTAGATATAGGTTTTAAACTACCTTGCTCAAATATCACAGTAAATGGATCGTGTGTATGTGCAAAAATTTGATTTTGGTCATCGAGTAACCAACTACTACCCGTGTTACTCAATAAAGTTCCAAAATAAGCAGGGGCGGGAGAGATTACACTAGGATCATAATCAGACAAGAAATTTTGCTGTGCTTGAGGAATTTCAAAATCTGTTCCAGATGCACCATATTCAACATTAGCTTCACTTGTCATCCTACCAGCAGAAATATTTCCAGCATTAAAACCATTTAATGATACAATAGGACTAGCAGAGACACCAGCAGGTTTAATATTAACAGGAGGATTTTCTGTATTAATACCAGCAACTACTCTTCCTTGACTACCACCACCAAATCCACTATTAGCAACTCCCTCAATATAAGAAAATCCTTCGCTTGACGCTCTTAAAACAATACCTTGATAGGTTTGAACAAATGCACCGTCAATACGGTCATAGGTCTGTGGATCATCCGAATCACCATCACTTTCAATATCAGTAACGGCACCCTTAAAAGAGTACTCAACATTATCCCATGGAATAACACCCAATCCTGGTTTTGTACCTGGATTGCTATTAATAGTTTCATATGCACCCGTATGTGGGTGTGATTGAATATGGGTGTGTCCTAATTTTCTACCGCCAATAAAGATAACTCTCTCTCCTTGACCATCAATAATAGTATTACCTTTAATAACACCTTGATAGTCATTTCTATCATTTAATGAAAATTCAACATCAGTACGTACATCAGTAAATACGGTTGGAACTGATTCGTCTCTATTTGCTCCGATATAAGGTTCGATTAAGTTTCTGGCATCAGGATCTGTATCAACAGCTTTACCAGTTCCACCAGCAGCTGCAGAAGCAAAGTAACCAGGTTCTAAATCCATTAATGCTTTACCATTAATTAAATTAGGAATATAAAACTTACCAGTATATGCTGGAAAATTGCCACCTAATTGAGATGGTTCTCCAGTAGTATTGTAAGTGTCACCAATTACCTGAACAAGTAAAGGAAAATCACGTCCATCTACTTGTGTACCATCACATATAATCCACCCCTTTGGGATTTCCGAGATAGCTCCTGTCCACGGCATAATGGTGCCGATGACAGCAGCTTTCATACTTCTTAAACTTTGATAGAAACTCATTTCCTTAAACGTCCATTAGATACCAACCAACTAAGGAACCTGTAGTTCCTTCATCACCATCTGGATCCGATGGTCCTGCATAGACTAAGGAGAATGCTGCAGATGGTGTTTGTACAACCAACTCACCACCGCTCCATCCACCATACTGTGATGGTGGAATACCACCCAAGAGAGTAGAACCTGTATTAGAGGTATCACCCATAACTTTAGTATTTGCAAGTGCTCTTACAATTAAAGTCTTGTTAAATGTCAGGGATCCACTTATATCTATAATGCGAATCGTATCGCCCATTTGAGCAGCAGGGAGAAGGAATAATGTACTGGAGTTTGTGCAGTTGAGGAAGTAACTACGGTTCACTTCACCTGTAATAACAGCGTCTGCTTTATACTTCCACTTAGGAGCACCAGTTGATGTAATGTAGTTTGGAATATTTGCAACAACCAGAGAACCATTATTGGAAACCTTGAATGCAGTCTCTCCACCAGAATTAACTGTTAAATCTCCACCGTTAATCGTTAAGTCTGCCTCAGGATTATAGTCCCATCCATCTGGTATATCAACACCAAAGTATTGACCAATAATAACAGGACCACCAAACGATGCTTGTCCATTACCAAGAGCAGAGAATGAACCATATACTTGGAAGTCACCAGAAGAATTATCAAATGTCAATCTTGGAGTAGTACCATCAACTCCATAGAACTCCATGTTACCACCGTTAATCGTTAGATCACCAGTTGCAGTATCAACTTCTAAGGTTGTTCTAAGTGGAGTGCCAGTAGCACCACCGTTAGTAATTCTAAACCATTGTGTTTCATTAATAGTAGAACCATTAATCGTTAATGTATTTTCTGTGGTTAGAGTTCCTTCAACAAAAGTATCACCGCTAGGTCCATCAACCGTAAACTTATTAAATCCGTTGCCAGCAAAGATGCTACCGAAGATGTAAGTGTTACCAGTTGTAGACTCAACCTTAAATGTCTCAGCAGCAGGGAAACCGCCATCATTAACACTAAGAGATTGAGGTGCAGTACTAATAAGATCAACAACAGAAACAATTTCACTAGCAGATAATCTAATGAAGTCTCTAGTAGAGATACTACCACCAAACTCAGCAACACCAATTCTGATTGTTCCAGGATTGCCACCAATTCCAGTCTCTGGAATATCAACATTACCATCTAAATCTATATCAGAACCAGTAATATATGAAGCAGCTGATTGCTTATTCAGTTTGGCAATTACACAACCATCAGGGTGATCAGTATAAGTTCCAGTTCCTTCTTGTCCTCTGGTAACAATTAGTCTGTAACCAAGTGGATCAGATGGGTTAGCAACGTTAGCAAGACCGAGAATACGAACGATCTCAGATTTTGACTCAGTTCTCAAACCAGTTAACTGATTAGGAGCAACACCTACAACATCAGGTGATGCAGAATCTCCTCTATCAATTAAGAGTAGATCACCAACCTTGAAATCAGTAATTACAGGTGTACTGATTGGAAGGATATATGCTGTACCAGCATCATTAGTTCCATTTACTTGGAAAGTAAGATCTACTGCTCCAACTCCACCACCAAGTTGAGCATTAGTAATTGTAAGAATGTCATCGTTAGTATATCCAGAACCAGGACTTTCGATTGAAATATCGATTGTGCCATCAAATCTTACAAGAATTGTAAATGTAGCACCTTCACCAGTACCACCACTAGCATTCAAGAATGTGTAAGTAGCAGGAATTCTGTTTGCATCATTTTCACCAGTAATATTATCAATAGCAGCAATTTGACCACCACCAACTAAGAATGCGGTAGAACCCCATGCTGAAACACCACCAGTATCAATTACTCTTCCAGTAAGTAGATATTTGTAGAAGTCAATATTTGGATTGTCAAGTCCACCAACAACATGAGGAACAATTGTTGTACCAAATCTTCCTCTTTCAATCTCAATAATACCAGCAAGAAGACCACCATCTAGTCTAATATTGCTTTCAACAACACAACTTGCGTTGACATTTAGAGTGTTTCTAACGACGGTTGAACCACCAGTAGAACCTAATGTAAATTTAGTTGCGTTAAGTGCAAGGTTAACAACATTAGTCTGGTCACCATCAAAGAGGTCAACAGTTCTAGTCTGAGTGAATATTCTAGATGTACTAGTACCTGCACCATATCCCGTACCAATCTCAAGTTCACCAGCAATTAGAGTCTGACGTGTACCAATCTTAGTGTAGGATGCAGTATTGCCCCATGCACCACCAAGAGTAATTTCACACTTGCTAGTAACATCATTACCAACACTTGCAAGATCAACAGTAGCATCTAGAGAATTTCTATGAATTCTTAAGTCAGATCTAGTAGCACTATTACCAATTTGAATAGTCTGATTACTAGAAGCATTCATGATGCTCAAATTCTGATCAATTGTGGTATTATCCATCAAGTTGAGAATTTGTCCTTCACCAGCAAAGTTTAGAATGTTAGCATTTTGTGGAATAAAGTTGAATGTATCGTTAGTGGTCGTGAGATCACCATCATTAACTTCAAGATCACCAGTAATTTCTAAGTTCTCGTGAATTCTAGCATCACCAACAACAACAAATGTCTTGTCAAGACTCTTATATGGGTTGACATTATCTTGGACAGCAGTATTAATACCAACTCTACCATCGTTGGTAGTCATTACTCTGAATGTTGCGATATCGCTTGGATTAGCACTATCACCACCAACCAAGAAGGCATCATCTTGATTAGTTTCTGTCTTGATGGTGCTGCTCTCATTCAACCAATTGTCAATTGTTTTACCGCTAATAAATGCATTACCTACAACATCTAGGTTTGCTCTAGGAATTGTTTCATTAGAAACGTATCCATTCTGAGATGCAGTATGTGATGCACGAGCAATCGTGTTAACACCAAGTTTAAATGCACCCCAATTTTCAGTATCAGTTCTAAGTGTTTCGCCACCAACAACTCCAACTTCTTTCCAGTTAGAATTAGAGAACTCTACATTTGCCTGTCCAGACTGACTGATAATACCACCAGCACCATTCCAACTAACGATATTAATTGCCTGAGCAACATTCACTTGGAAGTGAACATATGGGTTGTTAGGGGAGAATGCATCTCCATTTGGACTAGCAACTGTCCAGACAGCATTCAACTGAGAATTAGGATAGTTATTGAATCTAATCTGAGAACCAGAAGTAATTCCAATAGCACTATTAGAAACGTCTACACCAAACTCATCTTTAAATACTAGTTTGACTAGTTCAGTTCCAACAAACTCAATCTGGAAGATTTGATTGGATGGAATTGTATCGAAGAAGTTAGCATAAACCCAACCAATAGATCCAGACTTACCTACTTCCTTTCCTTTCAGGAGCATATCTCCTGCTTTAGCAGTAACACCGTTGTAATCAACGAACTGGTTACCAAATACTCTAGTTCCACCGCTAGCAACAAGTGTAGAGTTGTTTGGAGAAACGTTGGAAGGATTACCACCAGCAATATGAGTCTGAATCTGATATGATTGACCGTCACGTCTTGCATTAAATCCAAAGACAGCAGCTTGAATTCTATTCTTACTGAGTCTAATATCACCACCATTAGGAGGAGTGAAGTTAGTTCTATCAAGGGACTCATCCTGCTCGAAATTTGTTACAGGATCAACAGATGATACATTAGAGCGAATGATTAATACATCTCTAACTTCAGTTAGGTCATCATCTTGTACAGAAACAATTAGAGGAGACTGGAATACGTTCTGTTGTGAACCATCACCACCAACAACTGTAATATTCTGGTTAAACGTTACAGGTGTTTCAAATGATGTAACGAGATTTCCTACATCTTCATCTTCATCACCACTATCAGAAAGAACTGCTTGCTCAAGGAATGTCTCTTCGCCTGTAATAGCGTTGATCTTACGGTTACCAATATAGAGATCACCGTTGGAGTTTAGACCCGTGTAGAAGACAATACCAGCGTCTTGTTTCTTACTTTGGGCGTAGAAGTCCTCAGTAGGTGATAAGACGATCTCCTGACGCGCAGGGAGACCTGTGGAGTAGTTTCCTGGACCGAATCCAAGATACTCAAACGTATGGTTACCAGCACGAGCAATAGAGGGTCTTCTAAGTTCAACATAATACTTCTGATCAGTTAGAACAGCACTACTACCAGCAATACTAATCTTTCTTTGCTCAGATCCAGATACCGCGTTTCCTTCTTGTGCCTGAATGATATAATCTCTATCAGCAAATGCAGGTTGCTCAACTAAGTCAATTACACCTTCCTTAGTTACGGAGTTCTTATAATCGTTAGTTGTAACAAGACCATGGATGTAGTTATCAGCAGCACAGAATGTTGCTGGGGGGTCAACTAACTGAGATGATAGATCTTTCTCTTCTTGAGTTGTACCATTCTTCTGGAACCAAAGAGGATCGTTCTTATAGTTTAGAGGATAGAGACTGCTTACTGGTTGTGAGAATCTAAACTTCTTGAAGTTGTCTGCAACACCAGCACCCTGTGGGAATGGTGAGACATTACCACGTAAACAAGAGAGATAATAGATACCATCTTGCTGTCCTGGGATTCTTCTTGATAGAGTCTCATAATTGAAGACATAGAATGTATCTTCAATAATACCAGAATCCTCAACACTTTCAACATAGTATTCAATACCAGCACTATCTTGAATACGATCACCAGGAGTGATGGTATAAACGTTAGCGCCGTTTTGCTTGTAATAATACTCAGGATATTTTTTCGAGATTAGTGTTTTTAGAGGTAGCGATTTGCCCATATCCTGGTCTTCCAGCATATCAGCAAAAGTAGCACCCTGTTGGAATCTAGTACCATAATACTCACTAAACTCAAGTTTACCACCACGAAGGTTCTTAATGATAAGGTAATGCTGACCACCAACAGTCATGTAAGCATGAATGTTAGCAATACCAGAGGAATTACCAGTCCATTCAATTTGGTTTTCGGTGATGCTTTCAGTCTTATTAGATACAAACTCACCACCCTGAGGTGCATTAATCTTAACTGTAGTAAACGACTCATTTCTTAGACCAGGGAAGTTGAGAGTATCAACACCATGATCAAATACAGTCAATTCTAGATACTTTTTAGACTCATCTAATGGATCTGGAATATAACGTCCAGACTGAATAGATGCCTGAATACCCGAAGAGAACTTAGCAAATCCTGTGTACTCAATACCAGCACCAGTTTGATCCTTCTTGTATGGATCATAAGTATTTTTGAGGTTGAGTCCAGCATTTTCAATATCAGTACTAGTAAATCCGATGTACTCACCTGCTTGTATTGGGTTGCTGAAACGAGCACCATATACTGTACCAGCAACAGGTTTAAGTAGAATTTTTTGTGGTACTAACTTACGTGTGTCATCAGTTCTTGTCTTGATAACAAATCCATTAATAGGATCACGAACACCCTCAAGATACTTAGGAATGACATAACGAATCTTGTATGTTCTATCGTCCTTATCACGATCATCCTCTAAACGAGTAAACCATGTATCGGTAGTTCTTGGGCGATCACTATAATCAGACTGATGAATTCTCCAGAGAATATTTTCATCTCTCGTGCTTTGTGGGATAGTGAAAGATCCTTCATCCTTAACCTTAAGATACCACTTACCAGTAGTAACAATACCATTACTGAATGCTGGATCAAACTGTACAGGAGCTCTGCGCTTGTTAGCAAACACTTGGAACTCTTCAGCCTGACCAGAAGTAAATGTGATTGGGTTTACATTATTAATAGCATCAGCATGAGTCTTGTGAATTGTAATTACAGAGTCATTCTGATAACGTGCAAAGAATTCCTTGTTAGGATTAATTCTACCATCATTAGGATCAGAAGGATTAACTACTGCAACATCAATATCATTCTCGTAAGTTGTGGAGAGAATAGGTAGCGTAGAACTCTCTAGTGCTCTACAGAATACTTTCTGTGGTGTTACAGAAGAGAATGGAACGTCGAAGATGTGTGAGACATCAGTCAAGATACCAGCATTAACAGTATTCGTTAACTTACAAGTATACTTGTGTAGATCATACTTCTCGTCAAGGATGAACTGGAAGATATCAACTTCAACATTAGGATCAATTGACTCAGACTCAGAAGCATAGATGTAAATACCTGCTGCAGCATTCTCTCTTGAAGATGCAAGCATCAGTTTAGTCTGATCGCTACCGTTAAAGAATGTAGTGTTACTATAATCTCGTGGTTGTGTTGATCTACCAGGAGCAATTACATAGTAAGTTCTGTTTGTCTCGAAACCATTAGGTAGTCTAACAAGACGCTTATCAACATCAACATATTGACCTTTAGAAATATCAAAACGGGGACGTGGAACCAGTCTAACTGGTGTGCCAGTCTCGAAATCATGTGGGTTGGATGCACCATAACCACTAGTGTTAATAGTAAATACCGTTGCTCTAGATGCAAATGCACCGATCTGAGCAGTCTGTGCTTGTCTGTCAACACTACCAACACCGCTGTTAATAATAGTGGTGATGTTACCGATTAATGTTTCGATTGCGTTAGCAGTACCAGCACACTCAGGACTGTTTGCACTAGTCAGAGTATCTTGAATTACATCAGGGTCTGAGGACTCTGGTCCAACAATTACAGTCTTAGGTAGAGTGTCTGCCCACTGACCATTCGCAAACGTGAAGTAGAGTTGCTTAGTATTACTTGTCTGAGTTGCATAAACAATTCGACCAGATTCTAAACGAGAACCAATACCACCAAGTTCAATCTGAGTTCCACTTACAATTCTCTTGACATATGTGTCTGGTGGAATTGTTCCAGCAATACGTTGGGCATTATCTTGTAGTAGTCCATTTACATAAGCAGGGTTGACTGGATCAGTATTATCATACTCCTCAACCTTCATACCAACCAAGATACCACGAGTATCTCCAACATCAACGATTGAAGATCCACCAACAGTTGAACAACTGAATGCAAGGAAGTCGAAGTTTCTCATGGCAGCAGTTGCCATCTGTCCGACATAGTTCCATGCATCGATGGTCTCTGTCTTCTCGCCGTCGATATACTCTAGTTGATTACCAACATAGTATGCTTCACCTGCCTGAACAGAGTTGATATTACCACCAAGTCTAAGGTCAGATACAACAGCGTCAACGATGTAAGATACATCACGGAAACACTTGGATTGTTCAGCATCTGTAGTGAATGAACCACGATTAACTACAGGTAGTTCTGTTAAAGATCCTGTAGCGATTGCGTCACCAGCAATATCAAATAGGGTTTCAATTGTAGAACGAACGTTAGCACAATCCCACTCACCGTTGCTTACAGGTGGTAGACCATCTAGGGTAGCTAAGTTATCACAAATAATACTAATCAAAGTATTAACTGTCGCGACTACATCAGAACAGTTGCCTGCAGTATATTCAGTTGGTTGTGTAGGTACAGATCTGGTTAGTCCTTGCAAGTTACCTGGAACTGCATCATTTCCAATTCCTGCTATTACCATATCAATTAGGGTAATAGCAGCAGAAATTGCATCTTGGCATGGATTTTGCTCATCCCAATCATCTACGATTGTAGTATCAATAATCTGTAGTTCGTTATTGTTTCCTGTTGGAGAAACTCCTTCCTGTTTGATAACAGATTGAACAACATTTTTGACTTCAGTAAATACTGCAGCAGCTTCACTACGCTCGTTATCTAAGAAAGTTTCTACGCCGATACCATACTTGACGCAATTAGCATCAGCAGAGATGAATGTATGTGCTGAAGTATTAGTTGAATTACCAACGTTTACAGTAATTGTGTTATCATCTGCAGCAGTAATCTCCATCCACGTGTCGTAGTTGTTATCACCAATACTAGGATAAGCATGTTGTGTATTGTTACTATCCAAAGCACATGTGAATACGATACTCTGAGGTGCAAATCTAACATAGTTTCCGACAGTCATTTCATGACCAGGAATAGTTAGAATAGTTACACCACTTGCTGGAGTATAATCTACTGTGGTAGGAGTAAATTCTTTTCTCTCTTTGTTACTACCAAAGAAAGGCATTACCTTTGTTACATAGATTTCGCTACAGTCATATGCCTTATGGTTTCCACCAAACTTAACATTATACATGACCTGCTCAAGGACGTTATAAACATCATCGAGACAATCTTGCTCAGTATTACCTGTAGATGGTTCATAATTAGGATAAGCAAGGAGCATACGCTCATATGCTTCCTTAGCGATGAACTCTTTATTGTTCATCACAATATTATGAGCATCAGCAAATAGATCGCCAACAATTACAGGATCACCGTAGTTATCAAGAGTAACAGTAAGATCCTTAGCATAAAGCTGATTGTTAATTGCCTGGTTGATAGCATCTGCTAGACGCTTGAATGCAGTAATCGATGGTGACTCTTCACCAACCAAACCATTACTGATTGGGTTGTTAAAGCGATCAAAGTATGCTCTAGCAGCAGAGATAGTGAAAGCATTACCACCGAACCACAAGTCTTGCTGAACTGCACTACAGATGTGACCAATATCTCTACGGCACTTAGTCTCATTAGGAGTAAGTTCACCAAAGTTAAAGGTAACGTAGTTTGGATTAGATGGTTGGTTAACAGAATCTGGATTACCATCACTAATACATTGTGTAGCAATAGAAGTTAGAGATGCAACAGCATTCTGTACATCGGCACATGCAGTAGGATCATCATTTGGAACAACTCCATTACCATCACCATATACAGATTCACCAGGAATAATAGTAAGATCCTGATATCCACTATACTGGTTAGATACTGCCTGAATCATAGCATCTCTGGCAGCGTTGAATCCCCAAATACTTTCAGATTCTTCACCCTGCAATCCAGCAGTTACCCAGTTTCCTTGAGCATCAAAATACTTTCTGATGAAAGTAACAGTCCACTTGTTTCCTTGTAGGAAAATGTCCATCGCAACAGCATCAATAAAGTATCCAATATCTCTACGACACTTAGTTGTAGTTCCACCTGGGAAGTTGAATGTTGGGAACTGTGTTTGAATAGCAGCAATCGCATCATCTTGGATTTGATCCTTATTGCGTCTAATCAATCTATAAGCATCTTTGAAACGAGAGATGCCTGTGTATGCATTATCACCAGGGATGAAGAAGTCTTCATGATATACACTAATTTCTGCTAGTGCATTATCAAGAATATAATCTCTGTTATCTTGAATTAGATTGTAAGTAGTCTTAAATCTCTTAGCATCGATGTTTGCAGAATCAACAGTAACTCCATAACCACCAGCACCATTAGCGTCAATAACAGCAACAGAGTTAGTCCTAGTTCTTACAAATGTATGAGCAGACTGTGGGAGATGCTTAACAGCACCTGTAGTTGCACTAGCAAATGCATGAGCAGACTGAGGTAAGAACTTAACTGCATCTGCAGTAGCAGCCACGAATGTGTGTGGTGAGACATCAGAAGAAGTACCAACGTTAATAGTAAATGTACCATCTTGACGCTTCAAACCACCAGGAGCGGCACTTACAAATGTATGAGCACCCAAGTATGATGAAGGACCACAATTAATTTCAAATGTATTTGTAGTTACATTAGAAATTTGCAACCAGCGACCTGATGGATAGTCATAATTAGCGCGAGGATACGACTTCTGTACTAAATTACCATCTAAGACACAGGTATAAGTTAGTGCGTTATCATCTACTTTAACATAGTCTCCATCAGAGAAATTGTGATTAGCAACTGTAAGAGTAATTACACCAGTTGTTGCATTATAAGGTGCATCTGTAACGGTATGGTTAGTTTGACCTACTGCAGCAATAGCAATAGACTTGCCTGCAAAAGGATCAGCACCAGGACGTGGATATGAGTGCTGAGATTGATAGTTATCAAGACCACAAGTAAAGGTGAATGAATTGTCCTCAAGAACAACGCTTCTGCCAACACCTAAACCATGCTGTCCTACGGTAACAGTCATAAAACCACTAACAGGATCGTAAGTAGCATCAGATGGAGTGAATGTTCTATCTGTTCCTGCTGCACCAACTTGTACAGTAATTGTATTTGCACTAACAGATGTGATAGGCATAGACCTACCAGCAAAAGGATCAATACCAGGACGTGGATATGACTTAACGGATTGACCACCGTCCATCGCACAAGTGAAGGACAAGGAGTTGTCATCAATTACAATTCCCTCACCAACACTTAAACCATGAGTTCCAATAGTTAGAACTAATAGACCAGATGCAGGATTATAATCAGCATTAGTAGGAGTAAACTCTTGGTTAGGACCAGATGCACCTACATTACATGTAATAGTATCAGCAGTTAGAGAAGTAATTTCTAGATTATTTGAGTATGCAAGCTGACCATCTTCAGGTAGTGAGTGTTCAGTCTTGTTACCATCCATGGAACAAGTGAACGTGAATGAACCAGGAAGTAATTGGATTCTCTGTGAATTATTAAGACCATGGTTAACAGATGTTAATACAAAATCACCTGTTCCTGGGTCATAAGTTGCATTAGTTGGTGTAAAGAAAGCAACAGCACCAGAGTTACCAGATCCAGTTCTACCAGCGATGATAGGTCCGACTGGTAGATCAGTTTTTGAAGTATAAGGACTGTTAGGATCGGGATCATATAGATCTGCCTTAACATCCAAAAGGTTAGCAATTGCTTGCTTACAAAGATCTCTCGCTCTATCAAATGCCCAGATTACTTGCTCTTCATAACCAGCGAATGTGTCTAGTGTACCATCACCATTAAAATATTCTAATACTTTTTGTACGGTGTTATAGTTACCACCATCTCTCAAGTCTTCTGCGATAGCATCAACCATCGCTCCAATATCATTAGTACTGACGATAATACTAGTGCCTACAAAAGTCTCGATAAGAGAGAAATATGCTTTCTCTACAATCTCTTGTCTGTTATTGATGATCAGGTTACGAGCATCAAAGTATCTGTTTGCCTGAGGATCTCTACCTGGGTTAACATAAGAGATGTTCTGGAGTCTTGGATACTTCTCTAGGATATATCCAAAGACTTCCTCCTGGATCATGCGACGGTTGCTTTCAATTAAGTTAGCAGCGTCAGAATAAGTGCTGTTGATTGAGAATCCAGATGGATTGAGGATCGAAGGTGCAGCAACATACTTAACAAAACCAGTTGGTTCTAGGGTTACATTAAACTCTTCAGTACCACCAGAAACTGCTGGGTCTAGTCTAACATATAGTTTTTCATTAGTCTTAGCACCAAGTCTGTATCCATTAATAGAAACAGCAGGACGATCGAGAGGAGTAACAATATCTTCACTACCTAAGAACAACTTAGTGTAGTTGTTTGGATCTTGTACAGATCCTTGAATATCAACAGTATAATACTGAGTTCTAACTGTAGTTGCAGCACTATCCTCAACAACTTGTGGTGGAATAATATCCGTGATGTAACCACCTTTATCTTGGTTAAAGGCGAAACCTTTGAAACCAATAGCATGAAGTGATGTATTACCAAAGTTAGAGTTCGAGTTGGTGATAGACATATCACCACCACTTTCCATCAGGAAGTGATCAGCGAAACCAACAGCGAAGATAGAAACGTTCTGGATGAATGCATCTTCTGATGCACGAACGTGGAAGTTTCTCCATTCATCCTTCCAGTAAGAATCACCCTTAGCATGATAAGGAATAGTCGCAAATGCGTCTACTAGTGATGCTTGGTTCCAAGTGTTAGAATACTCATCATAACGGATGAATGCTCTATCATCCTTCTGAAGCGAAACGCCCGTATACTGAGCTATGACCATTGACTTAAAGCCTGTTGCCTTAAGACCATTTGCCCAGATTCCGCAAATACCCCACGTAGAACGGATAGAACAGTTGAAAACATACGGAGATGCAGACTCAACAGAGTCAACTTCCGCAAGAGTTTGCGCGTTCTGACCTAGTGCTGGTGTAGTATCTACACTAACAGTTTGACCAGCAGCAATACCTGTACCAATTGCGCTTACAACTTCAGGTACTTCGTATACAAACTTACGTGGATCGTTCTGATCAATAGATTTAATTGGAAAGATACCTTCAAGTACGGTATCAAGTTCCGTGCTAGAGATAGCAACAAACTGACCAGCAAAGTATCCGTGGTCAACCTTGGTTGTTACTGTAATCTCTGAAGTTGATGCTGCAATACTAGAAATAGTTGTAGCATCATTAAATGTGAATGACTCAATAACTCTAGAGTCAGATAGAGGTCCAACAATTCTGTTCTCTTGGACTCGGAAATCAAATTCACCTGGATCATCAATTGTGGGTTGATAATCAGAGAAACCTTTAGCAATCTTTCTGTAGAATAGAGACAACTCTTCTGTGTCTGCGTATTCAAATACAGTTAGTTTGTGGTGAGAATAGTTAGGAGCAGTCTTTCTAGTGAAATCATTAGGATCGTAGTAGACCTCACCAGTTCCTTCTAAACTATTGAATAGAGGTGATTCTGCAGTAGTCTGACCATCCTTAATAGTGAACTGCCAGAAGTAACAACCACCTGTTACGTTAAAGATAGCAGAACGAGGTACAGTTACTGATGCAGGGTCAGGAACATATAGAGGACGAACAACAGTACGGCGAAGGTCATAACCTACGAGAGATGAACCCCTAGGAATGATTGCACCACCCTCAGTATTGTTGAACTTATAAAGTACGTTATCTGGATTAGAGATATCTAGAATGGAATCATCAGTCCATTGATTATTTGCTTGGTCGAAACCAAATACATCAATACCAGTAGTATCTACAAGACCAGGACGGTTATCAATATAATGAATACCAGGCATCAGCATGATGCTGAACTGGTCAAACCTATCATTCTGGAAACCAGGCAGATACGAATATCTGGCAATCTCTAGAAAAGCACGTTGGATGCTCTTGAATGGTGTTACAGGTGAGTTACCTCTATTAGATAACGCATCTGTTGCGTTAAAATCATCAGGAGAAACATAAAGATACTTACCAGTTTTGCTGCTGATAAGGTTATCCAGACGTGTTAATGGCATGATTAATCTGACCCTGCGGTATATCTTTTATCCTAGGATTTAT